>Ga0307512_10002038_pt1 | contig 26683 bp, 32 predicted proteins | sample 14_EM_MG_FD_200267 | JGI IMG/M metagenome (GOLD analysis project Ga0307512, IMG submission 200267) | Populus trichocarpa ectomycorrhiza microbial communities from riparian zone in the Pacific Northwest, United States - 14_EM | ecosystem: Host-associated > Plants > Roots > Unclassified | place... | reverse complement strand
CTCCCGTAAAGACAATGGCTGGACCTCATTGATGGCGGCATCGCAACATGGACATTTGGATGTCGTGCGTTTGTTGCTCGAGAACGGCGCAACTGTCAACTCCCGTGATGACGATGGCTGGACCTCATTGATGCTGGCATCGCAAGATGGACATTTGGATGTCATGCGTTTGTTACTCGAGAACGGCGCAACTGTCGACTCCCGTAAAGACGATGGCTGGACCTCATTGATGGCGGCATCGCAAGATGGACATTTGGATGTCGTGCGTTTGTTACTCGAGAACGGCGCAACTGTCAACTCCCGTGATGACGATGGCTGGACCTCATTGATGGCGGCATCGCAACATGGACATTTGGATGTCGTGCTTTTGTTACTCGAGAACGGCGCAACTGTCAACTCCCGTGATGACGATGGCTGGACCTCATTGATGGCGGCATCGCAAGATGGACATTTGGATGTCATGCGTTTGTTACTCGAGAACGGCGCAACTGTCGACTCCCGTAAAGACAATGGCTGGACCTCATTGATGGCGGCATCGCAAGATGGACATTTGGATGTCGTGCGTTTGTTACTCGAGAACGGCGCAACTGTCGACTCCCGGAAAGACGATGGCTTGACCTCATTGATGGCGGCATCGCAAGATGGACATTTGGATGTCGTGCGTTTGTTACTCGAGAACGGCGCAACTGTCAACTCCCGTGATGACGATAGCTGGACCTCATTGATGGTGGCATCGCACGATGGACATTTGGATGTCATGCGTTTGTTACTCGAGAACGGCGCAACTGTCGACTCCCGTAAAGACGATGGCTGGACCTCATTGATGGCGGCATCGCAAGATGGACATTTGGATGCCGTGCGTTTGTTACTCGAGAACGGCGCAACTGTCGACTCCCGGAAAGTCAATGGCTGGACCTCATTGATGCTGGCATCGCAAGATGGACATTTGGATGTCGTGCGTTTGTTACTCAGGAACGGCGCATTTGTCGACTCCCGGCAAGACAATGGCTGGACCTCATTGATGCTGGCATCGAAAAATGGACATTGTGATGTCGTGCGTTTGTTGCTTCAGAATGGCGCAGCCGTAGACTCCCATCACAACGACAACCCGACTCTATCGAGTGGTACGTCACGATATACATCCCATCCTGCACAACAATCTTATGACCTCCATGCAGATCCAAATTCAAGTAAACAGAACTTTTGCACTTCTCTCCATCTCGCATCGACCAACAGCCATCTCGCTACTGCCGAAGTACTCATCCAGTCTGGTGCAGATGTTAATTCGCGGGATCAGAACCAAGACACCCCATTACATCTTGCATCATCTCACGGGCGACTCGAGATTGCACAACTGCTACTCGAATCAGGCTCAAATATCGATTGTCAGAATAGCGAAGGTTCCACACCGCTACACCATGCCGCTCAATTTGGACATCTGGATGTCCTGACACTGTTACTCAAGTCAGGTGCACACGCCAACATTCGTACCAGGAACGATGCGATCCCTTTAGACCTGGCACACCGTAATGGGAGACTTGGTGCGGTAAGGGTGTTATCTGAGTGGATGAGAGTTGTGGGTTCTCAGGGCCCAACCGATGTGACCCGTTCGAACATAGCATCACAAGACACCCTTCCCAGAGATACCCAGCCGTCAATTGGCGGCAAAAAAGGCGCAAATAGTTCTGGCAAGGGGACTTCACTGCATACTGCATCGGAGGTGGGGGACGTCGAGACCGTCCGGTCATTACTCGACAGTGGCACGGATGTCAACGAACGGGATGAAGTCCACCACACTCCGGTGTTTTATGCGTCTTTGAGGGGAAGGGTTGAAGTTGCCAAGTGGCTGATCGAATATGGCGCGGATGTGAACTCTCAGGACGGAACTGGCTGGGCACCATTGCACATGGCGTCACAACATGGTCATTTGGACGTTGTGCGGTTGTTACTCGATCATGGCGCTGATGTGAATGCAGGGGGGCAATACCACTGGACGGCATTGCATGTTGCATCAGAATATGGTCATTTCGAGATTGTCGAGACGCTCCTTAAGCAAGGAGCGAATGTTGGGGTCCGGAATGACAATGGCTGGACACCATCACAGGTGGCTTCGCGGAGGGGAAAACAGAATATTGTGCGACTATTGTCGGAATCCGATATACATGGCGTGTAGGCATTATTCATAAGATGGGATACCTATATAGACCAGAACACACTTTTTCATGGTGGGTGGAGGTAAGTAGTCGACAATAATGATAAGGGCCCGGGTGACGTCACGTCGAAGGAAACATTTGACGGGCCGGTTACGGGCCGGGCCCCCCGTATCATGCCGGTGAGAGTCAGATAATGTACCTTCACTTTGTACCTTCACTTTGAGGGTGGTTTGGCCTTCTGCATGAAGGCGGTGACCGAATGATGGTCCATTCCAAGGCTGAGGCCATGCAGAAATTCCCCTCTGTCAGAGGCTGCAGATATCCTCTAAGTGCGAATCTGACCAACTATTGTTCCGAGTGTGTGGAAATCATCTTACAGCATCTAGGAACCCATACTCATAGATGAAAACCTCGGGTAAGGTAAGAATCACATATAACAGACAAATCACCGTGACTGGGCAGCGTGAACGGGTCCCTGGTGTGCAGTAGTGGATGGTATCAAATATCTGTGATAACCAACCCGATTGCATGTTGTCCAATAATAATACAAGAGGCGAGGGTGACCCCTTCAAAAATTAGAAGAAAACGTGACGGCTATCTTCACAGCGGGGTGTAGTTTTCAGTTTTCAGACGACATCCATCTATCCTCGGCGGAGGGCATCGAGGCGGGCTTGTAAGGCATCTTCATCCGCGCCACCAACACCTCCAGAACCAGAACCAGTATTTCCGGGTAGAGGTGCAGGGCCGTCAGCAAGAGCAACGGGTTGACGCTCCGTCACCGTCGAGGCGGTAGCCAGACCCGTCGGCGCATCGACAAGCTGTGCAGGTCAACCCGTCAGCAACGAATGCCAAGTCTGGCCAAAACGAAGAAACAGACCTGCTGCGATATTCCGACGCCGATCTCATCGAGGACCTGTTTGAGGATCTTGTCGCTTTCCTCTTCCTCGTCCTCCAGGTCATCGTCCATAACATCATCGACCGCGTCACTCATCATCTCCTCCTTCATGTCCATCGTCGCGCTCTCACGCTCAAAGTCGTTCATGATGCGTTGGATCTGCGGAAGGTTGAGCCCCCGGTTCATGCTCTTCATCGCCTGTCAAACGTCGACCGTCAGCAATGAGGGGGAGAGGGCCGAAATGGAACGAAGTACGCGGGTGGCTCCGCGCATGGCGTCGGCCATCTGTTGGTTGCTGCGCAGCGTTTGGATGCGCAGTCCGACCGCCTGCAGTTGCGTGCGCATCTGGAAGAACTTTTGGGTATATCGACGCGTGCGGACCAGGTCCTTCGCCATGACCTTGCAAGCATTCTGCGGGGGCAAATGGGCATCGCGTTTTAGAAATAGACAAGACGAATGAGTGGGGGAACGGGGGGGCCAAGGAAACCTGGGACAAAGAAGCCTAGGACTAGAACTGGGAAGAGATGAGATGGGAAGAGACGCACGAGTTGACCCGCTTTGGCACTTTTCTTGATATCTGCAATGAGCTTCTTCTCACTCTGCTCGAGTTTTGTGCGCTCGCGGTCGAGTTCGCGCTGTGCCTTTGCCAAGGAGCGCTGATGCTGGCGCAGACGCTCCGCTGGCGTTACCGTGCGACCAAAGAGCGTTTCCTACGATCGATTGTGGCATGTTACAAGAGCACATAGATGAATCGGACAACGTACGACGATGTTCATGGTTGTTGGTGAAACAAAGAGACGCACACTACACACAACGGAGGTTGCACTGCACGCATCGCATCCATGACTTGGCCCGCAGTTTCACGCTTGGCCCCCGGTCCGAGCCCGGAAATGGACTTGCCTCCCATCGGCGCGCACTGCTCGCTCCCTTCTTGCCGAGAGCTCGACCTTCTACCGATCCGATGTCGTTGTGACAAGCAATTCTGCAAGGATCACATCTTCCCGGATGCCCATCAATGTCCCGTCGATCCGTCCCAGGCGCTGAAGGACGCGTCAACCCCACTACGGATACTCCAGCGCTGCGCCTTCGCCTCCTGCGCCAAGCCTAGCCTGGCCGCATACACCAGTGACTCTACCAAGGAAGAAGGCAGGGCATCTGCGCTATGTCCTCGCTGTACGCTTGCCTACTGTACCTCGTGAGCTCCACCTCCTTCTCCTTAGTCCCCGCCGCCCACACCTTTCTTTACAATCAAACGTCCCCTAATCCCGCCGACTATTTAAACAGACACCGCGACGTATCGCAGCACGCATGTCCAGTTCCTGAGCCCGTCGCGGCACCCAAGAACGAAGCCGCTCACGCATTGCTCGCAAAACACTTCTCTGGTGCTACCGCGACGTCGAGCAACAAGAGACCCGCGTCTGCGCCTAGCAAACGCAAGGTCCCTACTGACCCGAAGAAACTGGCCCAATTACAAAAGGTCGAGTCCATGAAGATGCGTCACCGTGCGGTGCCGGCCGATCCTAGAGACAAGCCAGGTTCCATCGGAATCGATCAGCGACTGCACGTCAGGGTGAGTTATGAAAGCGACCCCGAGGTTCAGAAGATCTTCTGGTTTCGCAAGGTCAGTCATCTCGCCGTTGGCTTTCTCTTTTTCTGTCCACTCAAGTCCCTTTAAATAAGGCTGTGGGCACTGGAAGGGCGCTTGATGTGCTTGCTCGCCATTTTAATGTCCCGACAACTATGGTAAGTACTGGATTTGATATTTCTGCATCTCTCTCACTAGTGAGCCTCCTAGCCATTGCGCCTGTCTCTGCTCAAAACAGCTAGTCAGGAAGAGCTCGTAGTCCTTGAGACCGATCGACTTCTCCGTGAACAAATCGAGGACGGATGCGAGCTTCTCCTTAGTTCTAATCAACCTTGACAAATCCGTGTACATTTTCCACCTTGTGTATTTGATCACAGATTGTTGAGGCCTGGTTTGGAGGATCAGGCGTGACTGCGAGGGGAAATGTTTCCGACGACGGCTTGGGTACATTCATAACTCGGTCAGGGCGTTTGAGTGAAGCGTCGAAAGGTATATCATAGATAGCATCATTAGGAGACAAAGCACCAAGTAAGTATGTAACAACAGCAGTAACTCATGTATTTCATGCGACCAGCGCGGCGAGTCGACGAAGATGGGAGACGTTTAGATATGCAGGGACATAGGTCTCGAGTCCGTTCACCTCACGGGGTAAGGGTAACTCGTATGGACCGACTTCTTCTGCCTCTGGTAATAAAAGATGGTCGTTCCGGTCGTTCGCAATAACGCGCGATGCGACAATACGCAAAATCTCGGGTGAAATAGGATTCTGAAACTTTTTGTAAGTCAAGAACTCTGATTTGCCTTATGTGACAACCATACCTCGTAGTCGGCTACGTAATAGTTTGTGCACATGCGTTGAATTTGCATGGGACTCAGCATCCAGCAGACGTCGTAGATGATCTCAATGTCTTCAGCCGTTGCCTGTAAAGTTTCAGTGAGCCAACAAGAGTAGGACCTTCAAGAAAATCCCTAACCTTCTTGAGTTGTAGTAATTTCGTTGCTTGCATCAAATGCTCTAATTGTAATGTACCCTCTGGCATATCATGAGACTTGCACCACTCTTCGATCCGTGTGATGTTGTACTGAATTTGCATCGCTAGAAACAGATATAGTTGGTAATCTTCGCGGAGAATCCCAGAACCTGGGAAGCAGACTTACCGCGCTTCCAAGATGAGAAGTTCCTTCGCATGAGAAGGTCGTTGAAGCTGGTCACCCCGATCAGCTTGAGGAGTTCTGTCACCACCTGTTGCACGACGCTCTCCTCCATGTAGTAGCTCTTCAGACTCTTCCACACCTTGTTCAGCAAATTGAGGATGTCGTCCATGCTGAACGCTGGTTGGCTATTGGAACTGAAGACGCGATTGAATAAACGGCCTCCTCCGTCGCTTGCGATGAAACCTGGTAGGGACTGGCTCTCGATGAGGGCGGGTACAACCATTTTCGTGAGCTTCTTTTTCGTCTCTGTCATCCATGTGTGGTATATGTTGTATTCCAAGCTGTCCAAATCGTGCTTCACGACGGATACCAGGCGCTCGTAGTCGGTCCAGTCGAACGGCCGCACGGCATTCTCCTCACCAGGTCCAATGCCCTGCAGCATGTCTGACTCAGCAACACATATGAAAGAGAGCATTTCGTGGACGTTCGACAGCCAGTAAATACCCGGAACAATGGCCTCTTCGCCATTGAATGTCTGCAAAGACGTCAGATGAAAAGACAGTATTACTGAGTAGGGGAACACTAACCATCACATGAGCTTGTATCGTCTGCATGACGTTCGCTAGGAACCGTTCGCTCTCGGGTATCAGGCCATACTTCCACATCTCGTTTGTGACCAAGCTGATGAGATTTGCAGGGAACAAAATCTCCTTGACAGCTGATGGATTTGTTAAGCTTGGTAGGGGTATCTTGAGACCCTTGATGAGGCCCTCTAAGACGTCCTCGTCTAGGTTCCGTATATCTTGAAGAAGTCGGATCTTCTCCTCTGCAGGGTCGTCGTAGATGTCGGTCAGACCATTTACACCACGGAAGCGTGGAATGCCTTCCTCGCCATTGTACGCCACTGATACTGCACGCGGATTCGCGGCCTGTGTCCGTTTCACAAACGACATCAGTTCATCGACCGAGGTACGGTTATCATTGATGCCTAGAGCATAGACCCCAGCGGAGCTGTGTCGTCGTTGATGCCGTACTGATGGGGAGTGATCACCATTTACAGGTTGGGCTTCTTCGGGTGCTGCTGGATGGTCGATATGGCGTAACGTGGGCGCAAACGTGGGAGAGACGGGGGGGTCCCGCGCGCCGCGGGTGAGGGATTGAAGGGCATGAGCACGGTTGAGCTGTTCACGAAGGCTGCTGACCTCATTCTTAAGAGTGAGGATGACGGAGCTATCCTCCGCTGTGCGGATGGGCATGCTGTCAACTTGCTTGGCACGGTGCTCGAGTTCGGCGGCCTGGCGCGTCAAATCGTCTTCGAGCCTGCGGATTGTCTGGTCCCGCTCCTGGAGAGTGGCCGTCGCTTCCTCAAGACGCTTTTCGATGGCTTCCTTTTGGCGCAGAAGCTCATCACGGCGAGTCAGCTCTGTCTGGGATACAGCGAGGTCAGAAGTGAGTTGCTTGGCTCGCGCATCGACCTCTTCGTGTCTGGAGATCCAAGACTTGAGCTGGAGTTCAACTGTAGCAAGCTTAGCAGCCACTTCGTTCTTCTCTTCCGTTCGCTTCTGAAGGTTCTGCGTGAGCTCCACGACTTTATTCTCCAGGCGGTAAGAAATCTCCTTGAACTTGGTGACCGAACGAGCCTCGGCCTTGAGGGCTTTGAGCTGTTTACGGGCCAACCTCCTGCGAATGCAAGATTGTATATAGACCACACGACGAACGTCCGAACGAAATACTCTTCGAACAAGACTACAGATCTTAGGTGAGGATAACGCATCAAGCAGTGATGTACGTTGACGTACACTCCACGGAACAGGCTCTGCAAATGCGTAGTTGCGTGAGCATGTCGTTGTTCCTGGTATCGGCGACGAGCCTGGAAACCCCGAATTCCTGGATGGGATCGCAATCAGAATCGGCGGAGGGGGTGGACACATTATACGTACGGCTCTGGACGCGCACAGCGGCAGCCCGAACCTCCATGAATCGTTTCCTTTGTACATAGCGTCGTGCGGCCTTCTGGAATCGGATAGCAGCGGTTTCCCGACGAACTTGAGCCACAAACCGCCTTGCCAAGACCCCACGCCACCATGTCTGAATCTTGATGGCAGCGACCCGCATCTCACGGTAGCGCTTAACACACATATGCCGCCGCATATTCTTTTGAACCACAGTGACCATAGCGTTAAGTCGATCAGCGCGTAATGTTTCTAGGGCAGCGAGCATGCCCGCACGGAAAAAGATCTTAGTCTTTCCATTCTGATATTTATCGGGGTCGTTGATGGTCTTCTCTAGGATGAGAGAACAGAGGCCATTCAGCTCCAAGTTCTGGATCATTGGACCCCACTGAGACGACGGTACAAGCATGTAATACCTATGGCCGTGAATCAGTTACGGGACTCGGGGACAGAGGGACAACAAACCGCTCAGCAAACTCCTCGTAGGTCCACCTTGTCGGGTAACCAGCACAACTAATCCGGATGGTCTCAAGTACACCACAGGCACGAAGTTGGCCTAGAACTTGTTGGGGGACGAATTTCCAGGCCTCTTTCTGCTCGTTCGGTTTGATGCAGCGAATGTAGTGGACATTCGTAATCTTGAGCGTTTCCATCAAGCTGGATAGAGAAGCCTTAAAGATAGAAGCCTGAGTCGGTTTCCGCGTAGCTGCACCCTGACGTCTGGGGCCAGATGTTGCTGAATTCACTAAAGAAGTACGGCCGGGGTCGGGGATGAGCGATTGCCGGCGAGAAGCTCCGCTCGTATCCGAAACGGCCGGAGAGTTGGGCATGGGGCTTTCCGGAGCTTTGGTCGAGGCCAGAGCAGCATCGAGCACTTCCCGAAGGAAAGTATTCTTCGTAGATGCCAGGAGAGCCATGTGTTCGTCGGGAACGGTATCACGGTTCTTCTCTAAAAACCCTTCAGCTTCGTACATAACGTCGAGGGCATAGTGGGCGATGGTAAAGGCTGTGTTGCCGAACCGAGGCTTTTTGAAAACATCTTTTGTCTCGGGCTTTGCGATCTGAGCGTAGAGTTTCTGGAGGAAACTCGCGTCCGTTCCGGCTGGGAGACGCGACTCCTCGTCCAAAAGCGCAAGAACGCCCAACTTGCCCTCTATGACATCGATGCAAGGCTGATTGTCCGAAAATTCGATAAACTTCCAGAGAATCTCCTCCTTGACATATTCCTCTTGTTCGAGTTTGAAGACGTGTGCATTAAACTGCAAAGCTTGTCAGGCGACGCATTAGTAAAATACAAAGTTTCCACCGACTTCTTGTTGCAACTTCTCATTCGCGTAGTTAATACTGAACTGTTCAAAGGAATTCTGAAAGGACATGTCACAAAACTAACGCACTGCACACAAAACATTTGACACCATTACCTTCTGGAAGTGCTCAAAACCGTAGATGTCAAGGACACCGATGAACATCTCGGCGCGTTTCTCTGCCTCGCCGTTCTCTCCGGCCAAGCTCTCATTGACAATGGCAACGAGCCACTCGAAAAGACAAACATACACGAATTTTGCAACGGAGTCGCGGACGACAGTCGCCTGTGCGGCATTGAGAGCCGTTATGATCTTCTCCGAACGTGTCGTGATCTGCTTTTTGACGGTCCATTTCTTGAACTCTGTTTTGTCGATACCCAGAAAGCGTGTAGCTAGAAGAAGTTCTGTATCGTTTTCATCTATGGTGGCGTCTGATCGCGCTTGCGTGATCTTAACGTTGCCCAGATGAAGCAGAGCCGCTAGAAGGCGGAAGACGGCCCATTGCTGTTCGACGGAGATGCCAATGGTTGAGAGGGCATGCTGAGTAGTTCGAAACTCTTCCGCGTCGTCGACACCGACAATGGGTGTAGATTGAGGGCCACCTTGTCTCAAGTAGTGGAACTTGGTGATATCAGTGTCTAGCCCAAGATCCTTGCGTTCCTTTAGAGGTGCGCCAGCGCATAGTTGGTAAAAAATATGATAGTTGCGTTCAGTCAAGGGCTGGAAGACGATGCGGGAACGTTCCAGAAGATAGGTACGGATTCTTGCACCACAAATCTCTTGCCTTCCGTCAAAGAGAATCTGGAAGGAATGTTCTACAAGTGAAGCATGCCTAGTAACATGGCACGAACCTGAATATATTTGCCAAACCGCGATGAGTTGTCATTACGCGTAGTCTTCGCATTACCAAACGCCTCCAGGACGGGATTGGTAGCCAAAATTTGACGCTCTACCTCGCTCGATTCGTCTAAGGAAAGCTTTGTTCTCGTCTTCGCGTTCGAGTCGGGGGGATTAATTGATGCAAGGTAACGCATTATATATTTCGCCTGCACGACACTGAGTACCTGGGTAAGGATACTGTACGAGACACTCACGGATTCGGTTTTCCCTGCACCACTAGGATAGCCTTGGGTCAACTTGACTTCCATTCGCAATCATGCCACGTACCTTTCGCCGGAAACGATAATGGTCTGACCAGTTCCCTCTTTCCTCATAGCAGTATACGCATCCTCCGCGATAGCGAACAAGTGGGGCTCCAATTCTCCTCGCCTTCGACCGCTGTAGGCCTGGATAATCTCAGGGCCATACTGGGTGACACGTTGGAAAGGGTTCATAGCGATCAAAACGATGCCGCTATAGGTGTAGATACTATGTTGTGCATAGCGGTTTCGAATGGTATGGAGGACTACACGGATATTGAAGGAAGTAGGAACGATCCAGATGGATAAGGCGTACCTGAGGGCTCATTAAGATGGGATAGCGTAGCGAGATCGTCAGCTGTCTCCAGCAAAGGAGGATTTCGTAAAGGTGGCAGGTCATTTTGGCCGTCTCTGATGGCCTTGACAGTAGTGTCGGTGATGATTTCCTAAAACAAGGGTTCGATGAGAGCTATTATCAGTGATAAAAAAAAAGGGTCGCGCGGACTGACCTTGCCCCGTTCGTCGACAAAGGTTAGCTTGATTTTGTCGTCAGACCCCTTTACAACATTTGTGACCTCGGCCGATATCCAACCCTGTTCTTTATCTGCGAACCAGACCCTGGTTCCCTTGCTGTAAATGTTCTCTGCCATGGGTGGGCCAGGCGGATGTCGAGACGATTCCCTGACGCTCAATTCTTGTTTCTTGCCCAATTAATTACCGGACTTTCTCACGACCACCTGACCCATAATGGTTGATTGTTCCTCTCCACCACCAACCGGGACTCCACTTTTTCTTTGCTTCTACTTTGCCCCACTCCCCTCACACCCATACCAATGCTTTGCTTTGAATGGCCCAAATTTTGAGTCGCATCTCCGACTTTTTTACACGACGCGTCCTCGCTCGCCTGCTTTCGACTTTCCTATGCTGCCTTGTTCTCGTTGTCAAGCCATGGTCCCGATTCGGGGGTCATTCTGCCTTTTTACTTCTCACGCTTAAGGAGCTCGTTTTTTCCGCCCAAGAAACGCTTGCCCAACATTTGGAGGCTACCATTCTTAACATCACAGGAGCCCTTTTTGGCATCGGACTTTCCGCTTTGGCGAGATTTCTCGCTTCTTTACGGCCTGACCATTCTGCGTCTTCTCGCGCGATCCCTGCTGTTTTCCTCATTTGTATAACTTTCTTTGGTGCGTAAAGCCCTCCATTTCCTTCGTCCCCACCCACTGATGTCGCATTAGCTGGCTGGGCTAAAAGCCGGCTACCTCGCCTGCAACTATCCGCTCGTATATCATGCTTCGTATCCATTTGGCTTCTGACCACTAATGTCGGCGTATCCAGCGTCAGTGCTTCCTATCGCTACCCGTAAACCTTCTTGCAGACTCAATGTCGTGATGAGCAGGGTTCTGTGCATGCCGCCACTTTCTTTATCTGGATGACGCTATCGGCTGCATTAATATGCCTCATTAGCGACGTGCTACTCTTGCGATGGTTTTCGACTCACTTTGCCAGAAAAGTTGCCAATGCGTTTTCCAAGCTTCATGGATGTCTTACGTTATCCATGGACGAGTGCTTCGGTCTCGATGAAGGAAAGGTGTCTCCGGGCATCACCTCAAGACACAAACTTCTCGATGAGCTGATCGCGGAATCTGTCCAACTGGACTCGGCTTATTCGATCGCTGCTTTTGAACTTCGGCTTGGTCGGATAAGTGGTAGGCTACTTTCGTTCAATCGCTTGAGGCGCTCTGAGCATTTCTCAGTTCAGTCCATCAAGCCCCTCATCGGAATAGTAGAAAATACCCGCGGGGAATTATCGTGGGGTAGCCCACGAACGAAAAGGAATCGCGGAGAGACATTGCCATACTCCACCACGACACCAGCAGTGAACCTCGGGCATGCCATCCTGACATCGATGAAACATGTCGAGGCGACACTGTTATTTGTGTTTGAGCATACCACAAACGCATCGGAGCCGAAACTTTCTGAAAACGAGACAGCAGCCCAAATACTCGATCGAGTCGATCAAGCGCGGGATGATGCGAAGGAGGAATTTGCCAAGCTATCCCAGGGTTTGAATGGGGATTCGCAAAAAACTGATACCGTAGGGCCGGCCGAAGAAGCTTCAAACGAATCCCTCTTCCTTGTCTCCCTCATAGAGGTACGGCTTTTCACTTCCGCGATTACCCATGAGTAGAAATAATTCCATCATCCAGATGGCCACTGAAATGCACCGGGCGTTGCTCATTGCCGAGAAGATTCTTCATCTCCACAATACCTCTAGCACTCGCTTGTGGTTCCCGCGCCTTTCCTGGGCGTGGTTAGGCATGGCCCCTCCCACCATTATCGGTGATGACCGTGATCGTGTGATGTCTGGTGATAATGACCCGCAACTCTTCGAAAACGAAAACAGGCTCAGTATGGCCGAAGCACGGGAAGGTCTCTCTGAGCTGGCTAGATGGAGAGACTCCACCCTATCTGCACCGATATTTCCCTATTCTAGCGCGAGATTCACCAGTAGAGAATCTTTGCGTCTCCGCAATATCATTTATGGACCCAGAATAACTCGTCTCCGGCTTCTATTTGCCAAATGCGTCCGGGCTGTTACGCACTCTAGCCACCTGCAACATGCGGTGAAGAATTCGATTGGTGTGATGCTATTGAGCCTGCCAGCTTTCATGCCCAGAGGAAGTCCAGGTAAGACTCGGGTCTTCCACGAGACGATGGCCCCCTTCATTTTGTGTGTCCAAAGGTGAAAGATGGTTTACCGAAGCGCACGGACAATGGATGATCATCAGCTATGTGTGGGTACTGGAAACAAACACCGGAGCGACTTGGCGGGTGGCCTACCTCCGCATCGTGCGTCTAAACCCCATAGTCAGACTTTTCACTTATTACCCTTTGCTAGGCCGGTACAATATTGGGTGCCATGTACGCATACATCGTGAGTGATGTCAGGCACTTTAGCACATATCTTTCCCACCCCAACCATCACGGATGTGTCATAGACCTGGCTGATATGTCGTACGAACCCGTATGGCCTCGTAATGATGGTGACGGTTCGTGTGAACAAGGCGACCCTCGAAGAAACGTGTTTCTCACATTGACTGCAGCTCGCCGACGTTCCGATCAGTTGGCTGATCACCAGAACGGGGATATCCTCTCTGGGTGTTGTCGCGTTCGTACCTCCCTCATTAATTGCAGCACGGCTCTCGGTATCTAACCCTTACCCCGTAAAGGTCTGTGACGTTGCCGCCCGTAGTATTTTCTCGGTATCTTGACTCCGCTGCCGACACCCCGATCATTAGTGCGTACTCCACTTTCCTTTCTTAATGCTTGATCTGATCCCGCGCTCAGTACTGGCAGTCTTGAGAGCGGCTATGATCACTGCCGGTGTCTTATCAGCGCTCCTGATGAATACCTTTGTATTTCCAAAACATTGCAGGGTGAGCAACGCAGTAAATCGAAGAAACCGTGGTTTCTCTGACCTCTCCGCGTCGCCACTCAGATGCTATTCATGCGAAATGCGAGCCGTACTCTCGGTTTGTTGAGTCAGCTGTACCTGACGCTCTGCAGGCATGTTTCATGTGCCACCTTGATGGGCACTTCTGATTGTGCGGCGGAATAGGGACTTATTCAAACGTAACCGGGCGTTTACACCCAGCGATAGGAGACGGACGCAAAAGCTGGAGCTCGAAATACGGAATTCTCTGATCCGTCTTTCTCGTCTTATCGTCGCGCTTCGCGACGAAATGAGTCTTTTACCGGTGCGTACGGGAATCGCCACCCAAAACAACAACATCGAATAATGTCCCTGGACAGAAACCCATGATACAATATCGCAATACCATAAGTTCCATGCAGGCGATGCTGGATATCCTGACCGGCCTCCGCAAAATAAGGGAACGTATACCCGTAAAAGAAACCGTATCCGGGGTCTTGAATGATCGGCGCGAGTTTGTACGCAGGTGTCCATCCTTCGGCTCAACATTGATGTTTCTGATGCACGAGGCCACACCAACTTAGGTATCTTGCATATGCATCTCGTTGTACGCCTGTGAACATGCTTTCAGGGGGCGCCAGCCTCTGCCACAGTTCCTCCCGTCCGCACGTCACGCGCGCGCCACGCTCGTCTCGCACATCTCACAGTCCATGCGCGATTCGCAGCGGGCCCTCGGTATGTCGCGCATGTATGCGTCGGCGGAGGGCGAGGTGTTGGCGTACCTGGTCGATACCCTCGAATGTTTGCTCGGGATTGGTCGAACGCTGTTCGGTACCGCCGAGTGGCTGACGGAGGTGCCATTGTCGCCTGACCCGGAGGTGGCGCCTGCGGCGGAGTCCGAGAAGCCCAATGGGCACCACGGCGCAGAGTGATAGGCAAATTGGAATCACCGTGGGAGGAAGGTGGAAATTTTCAGCTTTGGGTATGTCATACTTTCAAGTTTAGAGGCTCTGTGGATTATCGTGACCTTATACTGGATAGATGGATCTGGCGCTATACCTTGTATCATTTCTAGATGTGTACTCCTACGGGATTTCTGCCATAGATTGTATTTGATTATACAAATAATCGTGTTATCGGGATACATCTCGGCACTTCTCATGCGAACACTTGGGCGTAAACCTTTGTGGGGGTTACCGGGAGACTAACCCCTGGACCCAGACATGATGGGTAAGCAGGCAATGCCAACAATTTTTTTTTATGTCATCCCAGGTCAGGACCATTGATCTCACCACCGTGGATTGAAACGGAAGGATGCCTTGTGGTTGACACTTGATAACCGCTCGTGTGCAAAATTGAATGGGAACGCTCCGGAGTGCCAGGGATGGGATTATTGCTGGGCCGGAAATTCAATAAAGTTTACGTTCGTCCGGGGACAGCGAAGCAGATAATCTAGGGTTTCGAATTGAAGGCCCGCGCATGACGATTCAAGGCTAGATTCGACAGGTGGCAGCAGGTGTCATCATCGTAACCGCCTGTCTTCTTCCACCGAATGCTTTTTGCGGTGCGGCGGTGGACAACAGACACAGACCGTTTGGGACAAATTGCCCTGTGCCACTCTTTCTTGAGATGGGGCGCTCGGGAGATGTGACAGTTGCTGGAACTGTGCGGGGGATGTGTCATTAATCAGGGTCCGAGGCTCGATATGTTGCAGAAAGAGCTGTGGGATCGAAAGGATGGGTTGTATGGAAGGGAATCAGGACCCATCAGGAGATCCATACATCCATATATACATCTTCATCAACCATCAATATATCCAGGGTGGGGGAGGGACAAATGAATAGAAGCCGGGTGGGCGAAAGTGAGAGTGGGTTACATGCGGGCAAATTTGACCGTCCGGCAACTGTTTTTAGGTACCCGGGCTTTTACGCGGGTCGGCTGAGATTTTTATGGATCGCGGCTGGGTTGCTTTGATTTTTGTCCGCATGTCGATGGCTCCGTGATGAAAGGTAATACACTATTCCCGTGCCTTTTTTGGGCCGTGAATTGAAATTAGGTAATGAAAATTGATTTCCCCAAGCGTATAGATCGACGGACTGCATGCCATCGAGTTGAAAAATGACTGGTTGAGCGTCGACGGACTCGTCGTTGCGCCGATGGGGGGTCGAAAACATGACTAAGGGACAGATTGAAGAACGGTTCTGCGCTGCGGGATGAGTCGAGTCGCGATCGCATCTCGATATGGGAGACATCGTCATCTCGCATGATAATAACCGCGGCAAGGGGCGCCGGGCCGCGGAATCGAGGCGCAAGCGGGGGGAGACTGGTCGGCAATACGGTGTGGATGACGCGGCAAGACAAGGTAGCCGGGGGGTTACAAAGAGATAAGGAGTCTTGAAGAGGAGAGATATGGAAGTGGAAAAAGCAGAGAGATTCTGAGAGTGAGTCGAGAGGGGGAGAGGAAGGGAAGGTGTTTGTGCGGGGGGAAATGATTAGAAGTGAGTTGATTGAGCCCGAAAGTGGAGCCGGCCGGCAACTTGAAAGGGAAATTCGCCGGTTGGTTAGCGCTTGTTGCTTTGGTTTGGGTTGCAAGTCCAGGTCAGGTAAAGTCAGGTCCCCGCTCACTACCGGGCTTGACCTCTCCTCGCTCGAGGTGCCTCCACCTTCCCTTTGGCCTTGAACTAAGTTCATTGCCGCCACCTTTCAAATCTCGCTCTCTCTTACCCGCCTTTTTACGCCGGCTATCGCACATACACCCGGCTCGTCGCTCCTTCATAAAATGGATTCCCCTCAAGACACTCTCTCCGCTGACCATCACGATGATCAACAAGCAAAGTCGTCGTATGTCGCCCATATCTCCTTCCGTCCATTTTCCTTCCCCTCCTCTCAGTCCCTCCCCACCCTATAGTGGAAAGACTCCTGTCGTCAGAGGTGCCCGCGCTTGCACAGTATGCCGCGCCGCTAAAGTTCGCATCGTCGTTTTGCTCCCATATCGAAATTCGTTTCGCATTTAACGAATGCGTTTAGATGAAATGCGTCGGTGCAGAGGACGGCACTCAACCCTGTCAACGGTGTAGGCGTACCGGTGTCGAGTATGTGTTCCTGATGTCACTCTTTAGTATTTGTCCACTCACTCTCACAGGTGTGTATTCGAGAGACACCGACGCGGTCGGAAACCGGGCTCAAAGTTCGTTTCGTTTTGTCCCTCAGTTCGGTTTCTCATTTTAGTATATAGGTTATCCGAAGCTTCCAAAATGTTGAGGCGCCTCGAGAAGGGTCTCAACAACGCCAAGTTGAAATCTCAAACCCTCGAGGCTGCCTCCTCTGTCTCCCCGACCGACTGGCGTATGCGTCGTGGGGAACCTCGCCCCCATTCCCCGGGTCGTTATTCAAACGACCTCCCTCGCCTTAACCTCCCCGCTTCCTTCGAGGGGGATGACCGGGCTGATCCCAAACTGCGATCGGCCACGGACGAGGAAGAAAACGAAAGTGAAGGAAAGCCTGACGGCATGTTCCCCGTGGACCTCATCCGCAGGGAGAACCAGCGCCACTCCTTTTTTAAGACCATCCTCAATCCTTCACATGAGAATCCTGCCACCTCTCTTCGATCGGATCGGTCCAATTCGACATCTTCCTCCCAAGCGGCAGCACACTCTTCTGCATCCCACGTTCTCAAAGACCCCGTCGCCGCGGGCATCTTGGATGAATCTAATGCCAAGGTCTTGTTCGACCTAGTATTCTTGCGACTTAACCCTTTTGTGAATCTCTTCGACCCTGCATTGCACACACCCGATTACGTTCGTTCAAAATCTGCTTTCCTCTTTACCGTCTTGATCATGGCCGGATGCAAATTTTTCAAACCTGAGTCGTTCAAGCCATGTCAAAAACTGGCTCATGAATTCGCCATACGCGCTTTTGCGGACAATACCAAGTCGGTCGAGATCGTCCAGGCCTTCGCTTGTCTTACTTATTGGAGAGAACCAGAAGACACAGTGGGTGCTTCAACACGTATCGATAACTCTTTGGCTCACGCTATCGCAGCGAACATGGATGTATATTGGTCTGGTGCGTTATCTCCACGGTCATGTGTCTCCCTGTTTACGATGTCTTCTACAGGCTTGTCGTATGGCCGTTGAATTGGGCCTTAACCGCTACGTGTCGCCACCACCGTCAAACGAGTCCGAGTTACAACTCCGGGAACGTCGTAATCGCGAGCGCACCTACCTCGTATTGTTCGTGCACGACCGGAGCCTAAGCATGCAAACAGGACGTCAATGGATGCTTCCGGAGGTAGGATTCCCTTCACATCAGAGATCGGTATTTGGGTGATCTTGTCTCACGGCCCCCGTAAGGATGACCTTGTCCGGCATTCGGCTAATTGGCACGAAGAGGGGGGGACCCCACTTCGCCCGGAAGACGTGATTGTCGCCGCATTTGTCCAGCTGCGTCGAATTGCCGTGAGTGACATGCCTTGTCCTTTTTTCCTTCTCGTAATCCTGATTCGTCACGAGATAGGCTGAGACGACAGACGTATTCTATCTACACAAGGGCATTCCCGGTGCAGCACACACAGACGTCAATAAAGAGGTACTACTGCGTAATTGTAACGGCAAGCTAACTCAGTGGATGGACACATGGCAACACGAAATGCGGCGGGCCAACGGCGAATCCTTTCACATGTCATTCCTCAGCTTCTTCAGATTGCACGTACGGTTGTTTTTGAACAGTTTTGGCATACACGCTGCCATGTCCCCCGTAAGTTTCCGGCTCCACTCCCTGTGATCCGAATACTGACCGATATTAGTCAAGCCGCACAACACCCAGCGTCCAGGCATTGTCAGCGTGCTACACAAGCGCCAAGGACAATCTGCACATTGTCTCACACGATTTCGCATCAATGAGCATGCTTGTAGGCCAATTTACCGCTCAGGTTTAGGGACTCGATATTCACACCGTTCCAGCGTTACGGGCAAGATTCTATCACGGTCATGACGGCATATTCTGCCGTCTTCCTGTTGAAGGTACGGTGATGATCCTAATTTTTCTCCCGGTATGGTATTTCGTCTGATCCATCCATATTCTCAGCTTCTTCGCAGCTCAAAGACTCTGGCGGAGTTACACGAGGGGGCCACTGGCGAAATTCACGCGATTATTTCAAAAACGGCCGATGCTTACGAGGAAGCTTCGCATTTGTCGCCAGCGTGCACGAGTGCTGCTTATCATGCGCGGTTCTTGCGGGAGCTAGTTGCGCAAGACATTTTCCGGTCTCAGCAACACAAAGGGTGGGAAGACGGCCAACCCCGCTGTAAGCGTCACCGCGCGCGCTACGTGATCCATGACATAGCTCATGAGATTTTTTTTTTCCCCCAACAGCCTCACGGCGAGAGTCGACGCTATCTACAACCTCCTCACAAGTGTCACAGCCACCGGTGTACCCCCCGCAATCGCTTGATGATGTGCAGAATCCAAACGTACACAATCCCTTTCCTTACCCAATCTCACCCACACAATCTAGCGTGGCTGTGTCCTCCCAGGAGCCAATGCAGGTCGATTCCGTGCGGAGCGCCTCGGTGCAGAACTCTAGCGCGCAACCGTACGGCAGCAATACTTACGCACCGTCACCACCAGCGCCTCAACCACCCCAGGTGCACCAGCCAAGTCAACCAGATGACTTGAGATATTGGAATAATATGTTCCGGGATCTCGGCTTTGGGGAGGCCGTCGACCAGAATTATCCAGCACACAGCCTGTCGAGCGTACCTGCGCCGTCGCACCAGCCACCGATACCGCCGCACCAACAGAGCTATGGGAATGGGCGTGGAGCTGGTAATGGCAATCAACAGCAGCCGTACGCGTATCACCACATGCATTACAATGCTCCCGGCTACGGACTATAAAGTGATGACACAACACCCGCTATTCCCTCACCTGACGCATATACTCATTGCCCCTCATCTCTCTGCACACGTAAACGTAAACACAGTATCTCACGACTTGTCTTTGCAAAGCCGCCCTCTAGTCCTAACCCCTTTTGGTCCAGCGTGTTGGAACCTGTAAATTATCCATTGTAGAACCGTATTTCATCCAGCCCACTCAGCCGATGACCTCGCTGCATCCGGTTCCACAGCCGAGGCCCCTCCATGTATATCATATATCGGACCGGACGTAATAATTTTTCTTGACACACCACCACCTATCGCGCACATAAAGATATACTAGCAGAAATCAAACTGATTACACCGAAAGCACTAGATCGATACGGCATGGATGAACTGGTCCGCTATTTTTTTTCCCTTTCACTCCAAACCGATGTAGAACACGATGAGTTCATGTCCTACCGCAGCGGCGATCCTTGGGACCCCCTTGAGCGACAAAAAGTCAAAGTCGCGTACGCACAACGGGTGTGGGGCGAGCGTGAACGCGGTCGGCTCGACGTGGGCGTGGGCGTGCAAGGCGCTGTGTACGTGAATCGTCGCGCCGCGCGCGCCGGCGCTGCGCGTTGAAATGGCAAAGTATTCCGGGTAGGTCGGACACCATCGGAAACGGTGCGCGCCCTCGGGGAACGACGCACCGCTGAGCGTCGGCTTGCCGCCGTGTAGCTTGGAGAGGTCCCAGAGTGAGAACCGGGAGCGGTGTACGGCACCGATACTGTACACCCACCAAAAACGCCGGTTGTGAGGCAATGTCGATCAGAGCCAGGTAAAATGCAAGAGGGCTGGGGGGGGGGACGTTACGTACATGTCTGGATTGGCCTGCTGCCAGGCTGCGGAAGCCGGGAACGCGCAGGCGCCGCCTGCGATTGCGCGCGGGGCGGAGAACTCGACGACGCGTGGGTGGTGCCATGCTGCGTCTGCGCTGGCGTGCGAAGGGTCGGTGCGCCAGTCGATGAGCGCGAGCGAGCCGCGGACGTCTGCGACGAGGAGGTCCTTGGTCGTCGTGGCGTGCGCGCAGACCGAGCTCAGCGCGTGCGGGAAGGAGATCACGTAGGCCGTCGGCTGCGGGCGCGCGTTGCTGCCCGTTTGGTTGTCGCTGCTGTATGCGCGTGAGGAGGGTGGCGGCGAGGGCGAGAGTGGTGCGGAGAGGATGTCCACATTTGGGCGGAGGTCCCAGACCATCAGCATTTTGTCGTCTGGTTTTTTGTTTTTTTTTGGTGTTTTTATAAATTTTTATTGTTGGGTGGAAGGGGCGAGGTAAGTAAGTGATGGAGAAGTGCGGGAAGAGTGGATGGGGTAGCACATACCTGAGACGGTCGCGACGTAGCGCGCAGTATCGTCGGTAGGACCACCGCAGAATGTCATGTCATTTACGAGGCCGTGGTGGCCGCTCAACCCACCACCGAAGGGAAAGATGTCTTCGTCGATATCAGGTGTTTTCGTGAGTAGGTGCAGACCAAAGTTGGAGGATGCGGCGGTGAGCCTGAGTGATGAAATATATAAGAACGCGGTGGCCCATGGCGCCGGGTGCGAAAAAGGAGTTTCATACTCAATAAACCATTGATCTGATGAAGAGGGAGATACGGCACGAGGGGACCAGGCAAGTGCAGTGATGCGAGATCCTAAGTGAAAGGATGCGACAAGGTCTGCTGAGGTGTCGGTCTATACACACACGCGTCGAAAGGTCACAATGAACAGACACGGGTGATATAACAAGATGGTGGCACACACGATAAGTAACACGGAGACAGAGTTCTCGCCTCCGATGGCAACGAGGTCAGGCGCGTCCGCGTTGTCGCAGGCTCGAACGACGTGAATGAGTGCGCCATGGTCGTGTCGGAGGTCCATCATAGTCAAACAGCGCGGCGCGCGTGGTTCCCGTTTCCCGTTCCCGTCACGGGCGCAAGCCAGGGCGCCAATCAATGAGAAAACCCTCAGTGTGTATGAGGAACCCTCAGAGTCCTAATCCCAGAGGCGCACCAAACCCAGCTCTCTTCGTCGCAGTTGCTCTCTCTTCCTTCGCCGCATATTACTATCTCGTCCACCACCGCGCAGCTACAGCTCCCGCATCCTCACGTCCCCGCCCCAACGACCACCCGCTCGTCTGGCCCGTACACTCTCCTGATCAAGATCGCGATGGCTCCCAACGTCGTAGAGAAGATCGCTGATGCCCTGCACCTCCCTGGCTCCCACAAGCACGGAGATGGAGCGGAAGGCGCGACCACCAAGCCCATATTCGACAAAGAAAAAGTGAGGGTGATATTCGTGCTCGGCGGTCCAGGCGCAGGTGCGTCCTTTCCCTTTCCTTTTCCTCTGATCCCCTCCATCGCGCCGCTCGAGCTCATCATCGGCGATATTTCCTCGTTCAGGAAAAGGAACGCAGTGCAGCCTCCTCGTCGAGAAATATCACTTCTCCCACCTCTCCGCGGGTGACCTCCTCCGCGCCGAGCAGGACCGCCCAGACTCGCAGTACGGCGACCTCATCCGGTCCTACATCCGCGAGGGCCAGATCGTGCCGATGGAGGTCACCATCAAGCTCGTCGAGAACGCGATGCGCGCCGCGCTCCAGTCGAGGTCTGGCTCGTCGGGCTGGGAGGCCGGCAAAGGTCGCTTCCTCATTGACGGATTCCCGCGCAAGATGGACCAGGCCCTCAAGTTTGAGGAGGACGTACGTGTTCGAACCCTTAGCGGGGGTTTTTTTTTTTTTTACCCTGTTTTGCGTGCATTCATGCGGTCTCTGATGACCGACCCCCGTGTGGCGTTTTTTCCTCAGGTGTGCACGTCGTCGTTGGTGCTGTTCTATACGACGGATGAGGAAACGATGTTGAAGCGGCTGCTGAAACGCGGTGAGACCAGTGGTCGGGACGATGATAACATAGAGAGCATCAAGAAGCGTTTCGGTGAGCTCTGATGGTCTACTTGGGGCTCGTCGTTGTACTTACCTTATCTCTCGCACACAGCCACGTACAGGGACACGACAATGCCGGTCATCCAGCATTATCAGAAACAGGCAAAGGTCGCAGAGGTGCGCTTGAAATAGCCCCGACATCATGTTGTCTAATACACCCAATGTCAGATCGATAGCTCCACAACAGTGGAAGAGGTCCACGCAACAACAGTCACTGCTGTGGAGAAGGTCCTCGTATAGATCTACAATGAACTTCTATTCCAACACCTCTCACAATGTCTGACATTCTATGGAACAAATACAATGATTTCATGCGTGTGAATCGCCTCTGATGGGAACTAAACGCTTTTCAGGCGCCAGGCGTACACGGAAATCTCTAAATCGTGGGTTGTCCGCGGCAGCACGGCTGATCTGAACTTTCCACCCTTTGGAGCTTGGAATATTGCTCCGTCCGCGCATAGAAGATGCGCCTTCTCATCATCTTCTTCCTGAGCGGTTATCAGTATCAAACGGAGATGACGTACCCAAAGGCAGCACGTACCGGGATCCATTCCCATCCCTTGACCCTGAAATATTCTACTATCGGTAGTCCGTCTACTTTGTCGTCCTGTGTGTCGTACCGCGCTCGAATGTGTGCGCCATCCTGATATGCTCCACCGAGCGTAGCCCAGACCCTTTCCTTGTACCTCTCGCGCTCCTCTTGACCTGACTTTCCTTCCAAAGAAAGGTCACGTAGCGGACGCACAACGAGAACATCCATCGTCAGCGCGCCAGGAGGCGGGGGCAAGGCGCGCTGCAGCGGCGCAATGCGAAACAGCGGCTCGAGGCGGTCGACGTTGACGGTTGACAGGAAGTACGCGAAGGGGCCTTGGAGCTCGAGCGGATCCTCTTTCTCAGAGACGGGGACGAAAGCGTCGGCGGTGACGTCGTAGCGTTGGACGGGGGCGAGAAGGCGTGTGCGGGCTCGATACCACGTCGTCGCGTTTTGTGCTGCGGCGATCTTGAAGCGCTCGATTCCCGGCACGGACGCGCGCAGCGCTTCAGAGTCATGTAGTATGGCGGCGTGTAGGGCGGTCGAGGTGACCACGGCCGAGATAACGCCGTCGCTACTGGCCGAAGCGGAACTTCCTTCGGGCTTCTCGTTGTTGGGCGGCACTGGCAAGGAAATGCTCGTGTGGGCGAGAGTGAGCGGTATCAGGCGTGGGGTCGCTGATAGGAATGAGAGTAATGAGGCGAGGAGGGTCGGCTCTGAGGTTGACGATGCGGACGAGGCTTGGGGTGGGAAGAAGGTAGAGTGCAGGGCGTTCGCAGTACCGCCTGGGATCAGAACGATGCGGAGACTAGGAAATGGGCCCTGCTGTTCGTCGCGTGCGCTATGCAATGCGTTCACAATCTCGTGAAGCGTCCCGTCGCCTGAGACGAGTACGAGAGTGATTCCCTCTGCGCGGGCAGATGGGGACAGGCTGTCGATGTACGAGAGGAGGAGCGATCCGGCGTGTCCAGCATGTTCCGTAGCGGCAACTTTATCGGGGGTAACTTTGTGAGAAGCTAGGAGAGGGAGAATAGTCTCTGTTGTCAGCTTGGCGGCAGTACGGTCGCCGCTCACTGGATTGTAAACCACGATGAGAGGCATATGGGTAATTGAAATTGATAAGATAAGATACTGTAACCTGATGATCTTTTATATTTCAAGCGGAGATTTAATATTGGGCTCAGTCACGCCGTCGCACATGAGCGGACACGAGACGCTACCCGGACCGGTCGTTCACAATGGTTCGCATCATTATCAAGGGTGGTGTTTGGAAAGTGAGTGTTGCTCTTTTATGTTCGTTTATAACGGCTTTCTAACGTGAATTAGAACACGGAGGACGAGGTTCTCAAGGCTGCCATCGCAAAATATGGCAAGAACCAATGGTCAGTCGCGTCTAATAAGAGACCCACCCTTACGCGTCTTACTCACGCCTCGACACTAGGGCCCGCATATCTTCGCTTCTTGTTCGAAAAACGCCGAAGCAGTGTAAGGCTCGCTGGTACGAATGGTTAGATCCCTCCATCAAAAAGACCGAGTGGTCAAAGGTGCGTGTGCAATCCCTGACTCGGTCACTGTCCCACTCATCGCTTGTTTGCAGGAGGAAGATGAGAAGCTACTCCACTTAGCCAAGCTCATGCCCACGCAGTGGCGGACAATCGCTCCAATAGTCGGCCGTACGGCCACTCAATGTCTCGAGCGGTATCAGAAGTTGCTAGACGAAGCAGAAGCCAAGGAAAACGAGGAACTTGGCCTAGCTGGCCCAGCGGATACAGGAGCCAGCGTCGACGACGTGCGCCGTCTACGGCCTGGTGAGATTGACCCAGACCCGGAGACGAAGCCAGCGCGCCCTGATCCCATCGACATGGACGAGGATGGTACGTGGTCTCCGGAGTTCTGTTGTCAAGGTTATTGACGCGTGTGGCCCCTCTAGAGAAGGAGATGCTTTCAGAAGCACGAGCCCGACTTGCAAATACTCAAGGAAAGAAGGCAAAGCGGAAAGCCCGCGAGCGACAGTTGGAGGAGGCGAGGCGGCTTGCTGTATTACAGAAGAAACGGGAGCTCAAGGCCGCGGGGATTATCATGCGACACAAGACAAAGAAGAAGGGCATGGACGTGCGTAGCATTACTTTAGCGTTTTGCGCTTAAACTGACACTCTCTGATATAGTACAACGCTGATATTCCTTTCGAGAAAAAACCTGCTGCTGGTTTCTATGATACTTCGGAAGAGCAAGCTCGTGTCGAAGCTGCACCGGTTGGCCAGACCCTACGCCGACTGGAGAACAAGCGCAAGCCCGAAGAGGAAGAGGCTGAACGCAAGAAGCGGGCAAAGCGAGGCAAGGACGGTGAGAACGGCCCTCACCAGACCAAGTTCATTGCCGCACGTGATGCGCAGATCCAGAAGCTGAAGGAAGCTGAATCAATCGGTCGTCGGGGAAAGCTGGTGCTTCCCACTGCTCAAGTCAGTGATACCGAGCTCGAAGAGATTGTAAAAATCGGACGAGCTGGTGAAAATGCCAAAGCATTGGTCGGGGGTACCGACGACCCCAGCGAAAAGCTAATCGGAGGATACGATAATTTGGAGAGGGCTAAAATGGCGCGGACACCGAGGACTGCCCCACAACGTGCGTAATGATGATGATTTTTGAACACGCGTAGTAACTCATGGCTACCCATACAGAGGACACCATACTCATGGAGGCCCGGAATCTACGGAATATGACCGTCGCACAGACACCCCTTCTCGGCGACGAGAACACCCCAATTCATGTACCCGAGAATGGCGGTACTGGCTTTGAAGGCGCCACACCTCGGCACCAAGTCGCATTCACTCCCAATCCCTTGGTCACTCCACGAGCTACTGATGGGGCTTCCACAACGCCGTTACGTACGCCAATGCGCGACAGTTTGAGCATTAACCCCGAAGATCGTTCCTTTGTTGGGGAGACTCCGCGGGAAATACGAATGAGGGCAGACTCAGCCAAGCGGTCACTCCAAGCGAGCTTCAGGAACCTTCCTAAGCCCGAGAACAACTTTGAATTGCTCGTGCCTGATGACGAGGGCGAAGACGAGTCCGAATCAGGTCAGGTACTGTCTGAAGAGGATGCCGCGGAGCGCGACGCCCGTATCAAGCGCCGGAAAGAGGAGGAGGAGCGTGCTGCTCTCGCACGGCGTTCTCAGGTTGTGCAACGCGGACTACCGCGACCCCCAAATGTGGACCTGGAGCGCCTCCTCAAAGATCTCAGCCTGGTTCCAGCTCCCGAGAGTGAGCAGGAAGCAGTGCAACGACTCATTGATCGCGAGCTCGCCCTTTTCATGCAGCATGACTCACTCGTGCACCCGATTCCTGGGACCGCCCATCCGGGTGGGACGCCAAGTACGTACGAGCCACCGCCCGACTCGTATGTCGCTGCAGCGAAAGCGGCCGTTCACCGCGAGCTTGCGGGCACGCTCGGATTCCCTGATGCTCCGGAGGAACAAGTGCGCGACGCGGTGCGCGCGCTTGCCGTAGGCGACGAAGCTGCCGTGGACGAGAGCGCATCGTGGGTTCAAACGCGAGAGACACTCGTACTTGATACTTCATCTGGCTTTTGGGTTCCCGGAGATCATCTGGACGCGGAGGCGCGGGCGGCAGGCAACAAGGCCGCACTGGAGGAGCGCAGGTCCGCGGTCGCGCGGGAAGCTGCTCGCGCTGCG
>Ga0307512_10002037_pt1 | contig 26685 bp, 20 predicted proteins | sample 14_EM_MG_FD_200267 | JGI IMG/M metagenome (GOLD analysis project Ga0307512, IMG submission 200267) | Populus trichocarpa ectomycorrhiza microbial communities from riparian zone in the Pacific Northwest, United States - 14_EM | ecosystem: Host-associated > Plants > Roots > Unclassified | place... | reverse complement strand
TACCGCGCCCCGTAGGGGGCGCGGGGAACTGCGCGACCGGCCCCCGCCGGCCCGCAGGTTCATCACTGCACTTCCCGCCGTTCACCGGCCGGTCGCCGCAAGCGGCCATGGCGAAGTCCGGTGCGCTACCGGGCCCTGTAGGGGGCGCAGGGAACTGCGCGACCGGCCCCCGCCGGCCCGCAGGATCATCACCGCACTTCCAGCGGAGCGCCTAGCGTGGAATCCATGACAACTGCCGAGGTACGTGACGCCGAACTGCCCGGACGACTCCTGACCACCGAGCGCGACGCCCTGATACCGCTCCTGCGCGGCAGGCCCGACGCGGACTTCGCGCTGTCCACCGACTCCTGTCCCGGCTGGACGGTCCGGGACGTGCTCGCGCACTGTTCCTCCGCGCTGATGCGGGTGGTGGAGAGCCGGTTCGAGAGGGGCGTCTTCTCGCCCGCGTCGAACGACCGCGACATCGCCGAGCGCGCCGACTGGACGAACACGCAGGTCGTCGACGAGCTGGAGCGCGGGATGACCGAGGCCGGGCCGGTGATCGCCGAGGCGGGCGGGGTGCTGGACATGGTGGCGCTGGGCGAGTGGGTGCACGCGGGTGACGTACGGGAGGTCTGGGGCGAGCCGGGGGCGTACGCGGACGCCGGACTCCCGGACGCGCTCACCCTCCTCGTCCGGATCACCCGGGAGAAGGGCCACCTGCCGCTGCACGCCGACCTCGACGACGTGGACGAGCCGCTGCGGCTGGGGGACGCGGGCGCCCAGCGGACGCCCGCGCGGTACATCGGGGACGCCGCCACGCTGGTACGGCTGTACGCGGGGCGGCCGGTGAAGGGGACCGGCTACGAGCTGGCGGGGGCGGAGCCCGGGGAGCTGAACATCTTCGGGTGACGGGGGGCGATCTCGCGGCCCCCGACCGTCCCGGCGTACCCTGAGATTGGACTAGACCTGTAGCCGCTCCAGGGAAACACCGACGGAAGGGGTCCTATGAGCACGCGTGCAGTCCTGGAGGTGATCGCCCTCGGCGTCGAGGACGCGGTCGCCGCCCAGGCCGGAGGCGCGGACCGCCTAGAGCTGGTCACCGACATGGCGGCCGACGGGCTCACCCCGTCGATCGAGACCTTCGCCGGGATCCGGGCCGCCGTCGACATCGACCTGCGCGCGATGCTGCGACTGGCCGACGGCTTCGCCGCCGGGAACGCCAAGGACGTCGAGCGGCTGGTCAGGGCCGCCCGGGAGCTGCGGGCGATGGGCGCCGACGAGTTCGTGCTCGGGTTCCTCGACGCGGACGGGCTGGTCGATCTGGACACCGTGGAGCGGATCGTGGCGGAACTGGACGGCTGCCGCTGGACCTTCCACCGGGCCATCGACCGGGCCGCGGACCGCGACGCCCTGCGCAAGCAGCTGGACGGGCTACCGGGCCTGGACGCCTACCTCACGGCCGGCTCGCCCGCCGGCGTGGACGACGGGCTCCCCACTCTCCTCGCCGAGGCGGCGCGGCGCGTGGAGCCCGGGTACGAGCCGCAGATCATGGTCGGCGGGGGCCTGCGGCTGGAGCATGTGCCGCAGCTGAAGGCAGCCGGGATCGACGCCTTTCACATCGGCGGGGCCGCGCGGCCGGGCGGCTGGACCGAGCCCGTGTCGGCGGCGGCTGTCGCGGAGTGGCGGGCGGTGCTGGACGTCTGAACGCTTCGCTGGAAGTTCGGCGATGATCCTGCGGGCCGGTGGGGCTGGTCGCGCAGTTCCCCGCGCCCCTTGTGGGGCGCGGTAGCGCACCGGAGGTCGTCACGAGAGTTGCGGCGGCAGCGGCGCCGCGTGCGTCACGATCAGGCCCGAGACCGCTCGGGTCAGTGCCACGTACAGGCGGCGCAGGCCCGTTCGCTCGTCCGGTTCGCCGTCCACCACGGCCTGGGGCTCGTCGAGGACCACGTAGTCGTACTCCAGGCCCTTGGCGAGGGAAGCCGGGACCAGGGTCAGGCGGGCCTCGGCCGTGGTCTCCTCGCCGGGGGCCAGGTACGCGACACCCGCAGCCGTCAGCGCCTGCGCCAGTGCCGGGATACGGGCGTCGGCCGCGATCAGGCCGGTCGAGCCCTCGTTGCGCAGCAACTCCTGGCAGGCGGCGACCACTTGGGTGTTGTCGGAGATCTCGCGGAGGTCGAAGAAGCCCGGGTTCTCGCGGACCGACGCGACGGGCGTCAGGCCGGGGGCGATGTGCGGGAGCAGACGGGAGGCGTAGGTGATGACGTCCGTCGGGACGCGGAAACCGGCCGTCAGCTCCTCGATCACACCGTCCGCCTTGCCGAGGTGGGTGAGGGCCTCGTCCCAACTCCTCGTCGCCCAGGGCGTGGTGCCCTGGGCCAGGTCGCCCAGGACGGTCGCGCTGCCGGTGGTGCAGCGGCGGCCCACCGCGCGGTACTGCATGGGGGAGAGGTCCTGCGCCTCGTCCAGGACGACGTGGCCGAGGGAGTGCGTGCGCTGCACCAGGTCCGTCGTCTCGTCGATCAGCACCGCGTCCGCCGCGGACCACTTGGCGGACTTCACCGACCGCACGGGCTTCGGCCACAGGATCGTCTTCTGCTCGTCCCCGGTGAGGATTCCGTCCGCATGTACGGCGAGGAAGTCCGCGTCCGTGAGCAGGCGCAGGACCAGTTTCGGCGGGTCGACCGGCGGCCAGACCGCCTTCACCACAGCCTTGACCGCACTGTTGCGGGCCACCGCGTCCTGCACCCGGTCGTCGGGTGCCTCGCCCGACCGCTCCATCTGCACCAGCACGGCGTGCGCGATGCGCTGCGGGAGGGCCTCGCGGGCGGCGCCGTAGCGGATGCCGCGGTCGAGCAACTCCCGGACGATGTCCTCGAGTTCGTACGCGGGCACCCGCCAGCGGCGTGAGCCGCGCACGACGACGACCTGTTCGGCCGGCATGGTGACGTGGGACTGGACGGCACGCCGCAGCACCTCGGCCATCCTGGCGTCGCCCTTGATGATCGCGGCGGGCGCGTCGTCGGCGCCTGAGACCTCGATGCCTCCCGTCACGAGGTCGTCGACGGTCGCCTGCCGGACCGTCAACTCACCCAGGGCGGGCAGGACCTGCTCGATGTAGTGCAGGAACGACCGGTTCGGGCCGATGACGAGCGTGCCGGTGCGGGCGAGCCGCTCGCGGTGGGCGTAGAGGAGATAGGCGACCCGGTGCAGGCCGACGGCGGTCTTTCCGGTACCGGGACCCCCTTGCACGCACACCGTCCCGCCCAGCCCGCTCCGTACGATCTCGTCCTGCTCGGGCTGGATGGTCGCGACGATGTCCCGCATCGGGCCCACGCGCGGACGCTCGATCTCCTGCTGGAGCAGCTTGCTGGTCCGGGCCGCCTCGGCCGGGTCGGAGAGGTGCTCGTCCTCGTACGCCGTGATGTCACCGCGGGTGTACCCGAAGCGGCGGCGCAGCGCCACGTCCAGCGGGACCTTCTTGGACGCCCGGTAGAACGGCTGCGAGACCGGCGCCCGCCAGTCGATCACCATCGGGTCGCCGTCGTGGTCGTGCACATGCCTGCGCCCGATGTAGAACCGCTCGCCCTCCGCCCCCTCGGCCCGGTCCGCGCCGGGAGAGTGCAGGTAGTCGAGGCGGCCGAAGAACAGCGGGGTGTCGCTGAGATCGGCCAGCGCCTTGATGCGCTGGTCGATCTGGCGGGCCAGGACCTCGGCGTTGACCCAGTTCGCGGTGACGTCGCGGATGTCGAGCGACTCGACGTCCTCGCGCATGGCACGCAGGGCGGCGCGGGAGCCGGCGAGGTGGGAGCGCTCACGGGAGAGGGGATCGTCGTCGACGGGCGTGGACAAGGGGGTGCCTCCGAAGGTGCTGCGGTGTGGATGCGCGTCGGGCCGGCGCGGCGGTACGGGATGCCGACCGGTTTCCGTCCGGGCGGCGGCACTCCGTGGAGGGAGGCGGGCAAGAGCGGAGATTCTAGGCGAGCGAGGGAGGGGGAAGCCAACGGTTTTCTACCCCTGGAAGCCAAGGACCTTCCTGTCCCTGCAAGCCAACGGTCTTCCTCCCCCTAGGGGACGACCCCCTCGTACCCCGGAGGGAGGGACCGGACCGTAGTCGTACGCGGCGACGAGGAAGGTTCGCCCCGCAGGCCGATGCCCTCCTTATGCCTCGGAATCCACCATGGAGACATGAGCGCAGCAACCTTCACCCCAGCCCCCAGCCGCCCGCCAGGCGCCAGCCCCGTCCTCGGCAGCCACCGCCACCGCCTCGGCGACGCCCTGCGCGCCATGAAGGTGTTCGCGGGCGCCGCGTTCGACGTGATCGTCCTCGGTGAGTACGGAGAAGAAGCGGGCGTACGCCGTAAGTGACGCCTGCCGGCGGTAAGGACCCTAACCCCCCGCCAGCAGCTCGTCCGCGTCCATGATCCGGTAGGCGTACCCCTGCTCCGCCAGGAAGCGCTGGCGGTGGGCGGCGAAGTCCTGGTCGAGAGTGTCGCGGGCGACGACGGAGTAGAAGTGGGCCTGATGGCCGTCGGCCTTCGGGCGCAGTACCCGCCCCAGGCGCTGGGCCTCCTCCTGGCGTGAGCCGAAGGTCCCCGACACCTGGACGGCGACCGTAGCCTCCGGCAGGTCGATCGAGAAGTTCGCCACCTTCGACACCACCAGCACGCTGATCTCGCCCTCCCGGAAGGCGCCGAAGAGCTTCTCGCGCTGGGCGTTGGAGGTCTCGCCCTTGATGACGGGCGCGTTCAAGTGCTCGCCCAGCTCGTCGAGCTGGTCGATGTACTGCCCGATGACGAGGATCTGCTGCCCGGCGAACCGGCGCACGATCGCCTCCGTGACCTTGCGCTTCGTCTCCGTCGTCGCGCAGTACCGGTACTTCTCCTCGGTCTCCGCGGTGGCGTAGGCGAGCCGCTCGGCGTCGGTGAGGTTGACCCGGACCTCCACACAGTCGGCGGGCGCGATGTACCCCTGCGCCTCGATCTCCTTCCACGGCGCGTCGAACCGCTTGGGCCCGATGAGCGAGAAGACGTCGGACTCGCGCCCGTCCTCGCGGACGAGGGTCGCGGTGAGCCCCAGCCGCCGCCGCGCCTGAAGATCCGCCGTGAACTTGAAGACCGGCGCGGGCAGCAGATGCACCTCGTCGTAGACGATCAGGCCCCAGTCGCGCGAGTCGAAGAGTTCGAGATGCGGATAGACGCCCTTCCGCCTCGTCGTGAGCACCTGGTACGTGGCGATGGTGACCGGCCGGATCTCCTTGCGCGTCCCGCTGTACTCGCCGATCTCGTCCTCGGTCAGCGAGGTCCGCTTCACCAGTTCGTGCTTCCACTGCCGCGCCGAGACGGTGTTGGTGACCAGGATCAGGGTCGTCGACTTCGCCTGGGCCATCGACCCGGCGCCGACCAGCGTCTTGCCCGCCCCGCAGGGCAGGACCACGACCCCGCTCCCGCCGTGCCAGAAGTTCTCCACGGCCTGCTTCTGGTAAGGGCGCAGCGCCCACCCGTCCTCGTCCAGCTCGATCGGGTGCGCCTCGCCGTCCACGTACCCGGCGAGGTCCTCGGCGGGCCAGCCCAGCTTGAGCAGCGTCTGCTTGATCTGCCCGCGCTCGGAGGGATGCACGGCGACCGTGTCCGGGTCGATCCGCGCCCCGACCAGCGGAGCGACCCGCTTCGAGCGCAGGATCTCCTCCAGCACCGGCCGGTCGGTGGTCGTGAGCACGAGCCCGTGCGTCGGGTGCTTGCTGAGCGTCAGCCGTCCGTACCGGTCCATGGTCTCGGCGACATCGACGAGCAGCGCGTGCGGCACCGGATACCGGCTGTACTGCACGAGCGCGTCCACGACCTGCTCGGCGTCGTGCCCGGCCGCCCGCGCGTTCCACAGCCCCAGCGGTGTCACCCGGTAGGTGTGGATGTGCTCGGGCGCCCGCTCCAGCTCCGCGAAGGGCGCGATGGCCCGGCGGCACTCGCCGGCCAGTTCGTGGTCGACCTCTAGGAGCAGCGTCTTGTCGGACTGGACGATCAGTGGACCGTTCACGCGCGGCACACCCTTTCCGTACGGCCGATGGCGTGGCCAAACGTCAAGTGTGCCCTATGGGCCGGTGAACCCCGTCAGCCGTCCGCGAGCTCGGCGACCCCCGTGACCCGGTGCAGCGGATACGTCCGTACCTCGTCCGCCGTGTGGTCGTACGCCGTCACGAAGCCGCCCTCGACGCGGATCGGGGCGATGACGCGCTGGCTGGCGGTGCCCTCGGCGTTGACGTAGCCGATCCACAGGGCCACGCCGGTGAGGACGGCGGCCTGCATGGTGGCGAGGGTCTCGGCGGAGCTGGTGCGCGGCAGGTCGCCGCCGGCCGAGGGGGCCTGCTTGCGCGGGGTCGTGGAGGCCAGGTCGCCGGCCCGGATCGCGCGGACCGCGGCCGTCAGGAGCGTGGCGTCGGGGGTCGGCGGGCCGTCCGGGACCGGCTCGGGGGCGCTGCGGGGCGGGGTGCGGTGGGCGTCGGCGCGGGTGATCAGGACGTCGCCCTCCGCCGACTCGGCGGCCGGCGCGAAGCCCATCGCACGCAGACCCTCCAGCAGGGTCGCCGGGTCGGCCTGGGTGGCGAGGACGGTGGGGGCGAGGCGGCGCAGGCGCAGGCCCGCGGCGCGCTTGTCGGCGAGGATCTCGTTCAGCATCGCGTCGTCGTCGCAGCGCACATACGCCGACGCCGCCCCGACGCGCAGATGCCCGTGCCGGCGGGCCACGTCGTCGATCAGATACGCCAGGGGCTGCGGGACGGGCGTACGGGAGTGAGTGGTCAGGAAGGCGTGCAGGTCGGAGGCGGCACGTCCGGCGTCCAGTGCACGTCGTACCGAACCCGGTGTGAAGCGGTAGACCGTCGCCCCGCCCTTCGACTCCACGTCCGCCAGCACGCCCAGCATGTCGGCCAGCGGCCGCCGGAGGGGGCCGGGTGCGACCGCCGTCAGGTCCGCCTGGAGCAGGACGTGGTCCAGGGGTTCGGGCAGGAGCGGGGAGAGGAGCCGGGCGGCCGCGGCGGAGGCGGTGGCCTGTTCGGCGGGGGAGAGGGGCTCCAGGGCGACCGGCACGTGGTGGACGGGGAGCTTGTCGCCCGGCCCCTCCTTCGCGCGCGCGGGCTTCTTCGGCTCCGGCGCCCCCAGCAGCGCCCTCCCGTGCGCGGACAGCGCTCCCCGGCCCGTCACGCCGAGCATCTCGGCCTCCGACAGCGCCCAGGTGGCGAGCCGCCCGCGCGGGTCGTCGTCCTGCTGGGGGCCGCGCAGGGGCCGCTCCCAGCGCAGCCGGTCCAGCACGGACCCGGCGGACGGCGAGGCCCCTTCCGGCAGCCCGGCCAGCAGCGTCAGCACCCGGTGCCGCACCTCCGGCGCGGCGCTGCGGTCGAGCCCCGGCCCGAGCGCCGACAACGTACGGTCCTTGGTGTCTCGTCCCCCGACGACGCCCGCCGTCCGGGTCGCCGTCAGCCACGTCCCGGCCAGCTGTGCCCAGCGCTCGCCGGCGGGCCGCTCCAGCCACTCGTCGTAGGCCGGGGTCGCCGCGTACCGCTCGTCGGCGTCCCCGTCGGAGGCCAGCAGCCCGGCCGTGTAGGCGAGCTCGACCCAGAAGGCGGCGATGGGTTCGGCCACGTCGAGCGCGACGGCGGTGCGCTTGAGGTCGCGCACGCTGAGGCCGCCGGCCCGCAGTACCGAGGGCCCGCCCTCGTCCCAGTCCTTCAGCAGCTCCTCGACTGTCGCCAGCGCCGTGTACGCCTGTCCGGCCGCCGTCGCGTCCACAACCTGTGGACGGTGCGTGCCCGCCACCTCCAGGGCGGGCGGCAGCGGCTCGGTGGCGCGGTGCGCACGGCCGGCGCGCAGGTGCAGGGCCACTTCGCGGGGGAGTACGACCGTGCCGGGCGCCGTCGGCAGCAGGAGCCCCCGGTCCAGGAGCCACCGCAGGCGGGCGGCCGGATCGGCGGTGACCTGGCCGTACGGCGGCCCCCAGACCAGCCGGTCCAACACCTCTCGGGATTCCTCCGGGGCCTGGGCGAGCAGTGCGCCCATCCGCCTGCGGTCGGTGAACAGCCCGGTCAGAGCGGCCACGGCGGAGACGGAGTCGTGCGTCGAGGCCAGCCCGGCGGTGCCCACGATCTCCTGGATGCGGCCGGGTGACATGCCCGCCGTCGCCTCCTGCACCATCGGCCCGAGTCCGGTCGGCGAGGGGTGCTGCGGTGACGGCGCGAGCAGCTCACGGGCCGTCCGCACCAGACGCAGCCGGTCGTTGCCGCCCCACACGAGGGCCTGCTCGCGCAGGGCGCCGAGGGCGCGGGGGAGCGCCGTGGCGACTGCCGGGTCGCGCTCGTCACCGCTCATCAGCCCGAGCAGCTCGTCGTACGACGCAGGGTCGGCCGCCACGGCCAGTGCCTGGGCCGTCTGCAGCGTGAAACGGTCCAGCCGCTCCAGGGCGCGGACCACCGACGCGCGCGTGCCGGCGCGCGTCGCCAGCTGGGTGAGGTCGGTGGGGACCGGAGTGATGAGATCGGGACGGGCGCGCAGGAGCGCCGCCAGGGAGGCGTCGTCCCTGAGTCGGAGTGCCTCAGCGAGTGAACGCGGGGCCGGGGTGCTCATCTGACCCACGGTAGCGGGTGACCGGCCCGGTGCCGGGCTCACCTGCCTCCTGTGAAGAGGGCCGCTGCCGGGACAACGGAACATTGCCCAGATGGCTGCTGCATGAACTTAATCGGGAGGATCACGGCATCCCTGGCAACACCCGCCGCACACTCGTCACCCTGGGCTCCTTGTCAACTACGTGATGAGTCAAGGGGGTTCGACGGTGCGGCTGTTCGGCGTCGAGCTCGACTTCAACAACGTCGTCGCGATCTTCAGTGTCTCGATCCCCGTGCTGGCGTTCGTGTGGGAGTTCGTCGTCATCCGCCGCAAGCGGCTCGGCTACCGCCTGCAGATGGACACCCTGGCCACGGACACCGCCCACGCGCCGAGCGCCGACGTACTGGCGAGGATGCACGACGACGGCCGGGAGCTGACGGAGCCGTCGTTCGTCCTGGTGCGGATCGAGAACGCCGGCTGGCGGGAGATCGTCGCCGACGACTACCTGACCCCCTCCGACGACAGGACCGGCATCCGGGTCCTGTTCGAGGACCGCAGGGTCGTCGGCATGGCGGTGACCGAACTCAGCCAGCCCGCGCTGCGCCACTTCTTCGTCAGCACGCGCGACGGTGCCACCCAGGAGACCGAGGGCTTCGGGATCGAGGAGGAGAACGGATCCGGTGTCATCCGGCTGCCCAAGGTGACGCTGAATCCCGGCGCCCACTACAAGGTGCTGGCCGTGCTGGAACGCCGGTCCGGAAGCCCGGGGGCCGGCTTCCCCGACCCGCGGTTCGAGGCCGAGGTGAGGCAGGAGAGCCGTACCTTCAGCAGGGTCCGCTGGATCGCCCGGCTCAAGCTGGCCCACACCGAGAGCCACACCTTCGCCTCCAGAGCGGCGAAGGTCCTGCTGGGCCTGCTGGCGGTGGCCGTACTGCTCCAGGCGAGCCTGACCCTGTTCTGGCCCGCCGGGCCCGCCCCGCTGGACTGCGTCGGCGGCACCCTGCGCCTGGAGGGCTCCACCGCCTTCGCGCCCGCGGTGCGGGCGGCCGCGAAGGAGTACGCAGACCTGTGCGAGGCCAAGGGGGCGGAGATCCCCGTCGACAACGGCTCGTTCCAGGGCAGCGGGGAAGGCATCGCCGCACTGGAGAAGGCCGGCGCGGAGGCCGGGATCTCGGGCACCGAAGGACTCGGCGACCGCATCGCCTTCACCGACGGACCGGCGGACGGCAGCCACCCCCAGGTCCTGCCCCGGCCGGTCGCCTACTCCCTGTTCACCCTCGTCGTGAACAGGGACGCCGGCGTCCGCACCCTCACCCTCCAGCAGGTCCGCGCCCTCTACGCCGAGCAGATCACCAACTGGTCCGAGGTGGGCGGTGCGGACCTCCCCGTCCACCTCGTCGACCGCCACCGCGGCTCCGGCACCCGCAACGCCCTGGAGAAGCGGCTCCTCAAGGGTGCGTCGGTGCCGGAGGCCGACGTGAACGACTGCGCCCAGCTGAACCGCGGCAGGCCCGGCGTCTGCGAGGTCGACAGCACGGACACCCTGCTGGACCGCACCTCCGAGATCCCCGGCGGCCTCGGCTACAGCGAGGTGAGCAGCGTGACCTCCGGCAACCTCGTCAAGCTGCGCATCGACGGCATGCCGCCCACCCTGGAAGGCGTCGAGAACGGCACGTACCCGTACTGGCAGACCGAGTACGCCTACACCTACGGCGAGCCGCCCGCGGACTCCGTCGCCGCGGCCTTCCTGCGCTACCTCACCGACCAGGGCGGCAAGGACATCCTGCGCGAGTACGGCAACCGCCCGTGCTCGGAGACGCAGTACCCGCTGGTGTGCAGGCCGACATGACGCGGGGCCTGCGCTACCGTCGTCACCACGGGGTATCCAACACATCGGCCCCGGAGGGGACTTCGTGGGGATCGAGAGCGACAAGGTCGTCTACGAGTATCTGAGCCGCGTCGGTGACGTGGCTCAGCAACGGCAGCTGCCGTCGGGCGCGCGCATGCGCCTGGTGTCGGAGCTGCGCAACGAGATCGACCGGCGCCGGGCGAAGACGACCGTCGACAGCCCCGCCGCCGTCCGCCGCATCATCTCCCGGCTCGGCAGCCCCGACGAGGTCGTCGCCGCCGCCGGGGGTGCCCCCTCGGCAGGAGGCACACCGCAGGCGGCCCCCGCCCATGTGCCGGTGCAGCGCGACGACGAGCCGGAGGAGGACGGCAGACGGCTGCCGAAGAGCCTGCGCCGGGTCGTCCCGCGCCCGCGCCCGGCCCAGCCCGAGCCGCCCGCCCCCTCCGACATCCCCTCCCCACCCCACATGGCGAGCGCCCAGGAACTCGGCGACAGCGTGACGCAGCCCGACTGGTGGCGGGTCGACAGCACCCCGTTCGGCGACAGCGTGCCGGGGTTCACCGGCGGTGTGGAGATCCCGGAGCTGCTCAAGCCGCCGCGGCCGAAGGAGCCGGAGCCGGAGGCAAAGCAGGCGCCGGCCACCGAGGAGGCGGTGGAGGCCGAAGACGAAGAGGTACCCGAGGCCCCCGCCGGCCGGCGCCGTCGTCGCCTCGCCCTCCCCGCGGGCGGCTGGAGCAACCCGCTCCTCCTGATCGCCGCCGCCCTGCTCGTCGTCGGCGCGATCCTCGGGAACTGGTTCGCCCTGCTGCTCGGCTGGCTCATCGCCTACGCCTCCCGCCGGCTGACCCACAGCGAGTCGAAGTGGGCGGTCATCGGCATGCCCGGCCTCGCGATCACGGCCGGGCTGGTGTGGCTGTGGGGCAGGAACGACGGCCGCTGGGGCACCCCCATCGCCGAGGGCCACATGAACGACGCGATCTCCCAGACCTGGCCGTGGGTGGTGCGCGGCGCGGCCGTGCTGTCGGCGCTGTACGTGGTGTGGCGCTCACAGCGGAGGATGTAGGTCACACCGGCCGGTCGGCTTTCCGCCGTATCGCCTGGGCACAATGGCCGATATGGCCTCTACGACTGCCCCCGCCCCGACCGTCGGCTTCGACCTCGACATGACGCTCATCGACTCCCGCCCCGGCATCCGCGCCTGCTACCTGGCGCTGTCCGAGCGGACGGGTACGTACATCGACGCCGACCTGGCGATCACCCGGCTCGGGCCGCCGCTCGCCGAGGAGCTGATCAACTGGTTCCCGGAGGACCGGCTGGAGGAGATGGGCGACCTGTACCGGTCGATGTACCCGACGATCGCCATCACCGCGACGCCCGCGATGCCCGGCGCCCGCGAGGCCATCGACGCCGTGCACGCGGCCGGCGGGCGCGCCATCGTGGTGACCGCCAAGTACGAGCCGAACGCCAAGCTGCACCTGGAACACCTGGGCATCCACCCCGACGAGGTCGTCGGCAATCTGTGGGCCGAGCAGAAGGCGGAGGCGCTGCGCGAGCACGGAGCGGGGATCTACGTCGGCGACCACGTCGGGGACGTGCGCGGAGCGCGCAGGGCCGACGCGCTGTCCGTCGCCGTGGCGACCGGTCCGTGCAGCGCCGAGGAGCTGAGCACGGCGGGGGCGGACGTCGTGCTCGGGGACCTCACGGAGTTCCCCGGCTGGCTCGCGGACTACCCTCCGCTGCGCGCCTGACGGCGGCCCGCGGCAATCGACTGGAGCACTCCGGCACCGGCCAGCAGGAAGCCGACGCCCATGAGCATGCTCAGTCCGAACATGTATGTCGGAAATGGCTTCGCGTGGAGGAACAGCGGAGCCACTGTGACGAGTGTGGCCAGAGCACCGAGGAAGAACACGATGGCACCGGCACGGATCAGTCGGTCACCGGGCTCGGCGGAATTCGTTTGGGTTTTGTCACGCACCGGACCAGGGTAGTTCCCTGCGCGAAGGAACAACCCGGTGACGTCTTGTCACCTGCCTGAAGACCATTAGCCTTGGTACCGGCGGGTCCGTGACGACCCGCCCCAGTGCTATCAAGAGCCGTTTCCGAAGCAGTTTTCCGACGAGTACGAGGACGAGGACAGACGTGCCTACCGGCAAGGTCAAGTGGTTCAACAGCGAGAAGGGCTTCGGCTTTCTCTCCCGTGACGACGGCGGCGACGTCTTCGTCCATTCCTCGGTCCTCCCCGCCGGAGTCGAGACGCTCAAGCCGGGCCAGCGAGTGGAGTTCGGCGTGGTCGCCGGCCAGCGCGGTGACCAGGCCCTTTCGGTCACCGTCCTGGACCCGACCCCCTCGGTCGCGGCCGCAACCCGCAAGAAGCCCGACGAACTGGCCTCCATCGTCCAGGACCTGACGACCCTCCTGGAGAACATCACGCCGATGCTCGAGAAGGGCCGCTACCCCGACAAGGCCTCCGGCGCGAAGATCGCGGGCCTGCTGCGCGCGGTCGCCGACCAGCTGGACGTATAGCCGCGAAATACCGAAACCGAATCCGAAACCCCGTAACCCTTACGGAAATTCGAGCGCATCCGGGCCGAGGGGCCACACCAGCCCCTCGGCCGCCGCACGCGGTGCGTGGCTCACGGGAACGAAAGCGCCTCCGGCCCGAGCGCCGGCACGAGACCTTCCGCTGCCGCACGCGGCACCTCTCTCTGCCGCCCTTGCACCGCTTCGCGGGCTGCGGACGGCTGCGCCGGACTCCGTCCGCCGGCGTCCGTGGCGGCGAAGGGTCAGGGGAACGACAGGGCTTCAGGTCCGAGCGCCGGCACGAGACCTTCCGCTGCCGCACGCGTGAGCAACCCCCGCACCGCCGCGTAGCCGTCCTCGCCGAGGTCGGCGGTGAACTCGTTGACGTACAGGCCGATGTGCTGGTCGGCGACGGACGGGTCCATCTCCTGGGCGTGCTCCATGACGTACGGGCGGGAGGCCTCGGGGTCGTCCCAGGCGGCGCGGACGGAGGTGCGGATCGAGTCGGCCAGCCCCGTCAGCGTCTTGGCGCCCAGCGATCGCTTTGCGATGATCGCGCCCAGCGGGATCGGCAGCCCGGTCGTGTTCTCCCAGTGCTCGCCCATGTCCGCGAGCTTGTGCAGACCGTAGTTCTGGTACGTGAAGCGCGCCTCGTGGATGACGAGTCCCGCGTCGATCTTCCCGTCCCGCACGGCGGGCATGATCTCGTGGAACGGCATCACGACGATCTCGCCGACGCCGCCGGGGACCGTGTCCGCCGCCCAGAGACGGAAGAGCAGATACGCCGTCGACCTCTCGCTCGGCACGGCGACCTTACGGCCGGTGAGGTCGACGCCCGGTTCACGGGTGAGTACCAGCGGCCCGCAGCCCCGGCCCAGCGCACCCCCGCAGGGCAGCAGCGCGTACTCGTCGAGAACGTACGGCAGCACCGCGTACGACACCTTCAGCACGTCGGACTCGCCGCGCTCGGCCATGCCGTTGGTGATGTCGATGTCCGCGAAGGTCACGTCGAGCGCGGGGGCGCCGGGGACCCGGCCGTGGGCGAGGGCGTCGAAGACGAAGGTGTCGTTCGGGCAGGGCGAGTACGCGATCTGCAGGGGCTCAGTCGGTGCGGTCATGCTGTTTCCAACTCTCCAGGACGGGCGCGAGCTTCCCGAAGCCCTCCGTCAGCGCGGCGAGGGCCTCGCCGATGCGCCAGGCGGCGCGGTCGCGCGGGCCGACGGGGTTGGAGACCGCGCGTATCTCCAGCACGGGCACGCCGTGCGCGGCAGCCGCCTCGGCCACCCCGAAGCCCTCCATGGCCTCGGCGAGGGCGCGGGGGTGGCGGGCGCGGAGCGCGGCGGCGCGCTCGGCGGTGCCGGTCACCGTGGAGACGGTGAGTACGGCGCCGGTGCGGGCGCCGGCCGCGGCCGCGAGGTCTCGTACGAGTGCTTCCGGCGGACGGTGGGTGACGGTTCCGAAGCCGAGCTCGGTGACCGGTACGAACCCCTCGGCCGTCTCGGCGCCCAGATCGGCCGCGGTGATCTCGTCGGCGACGACGAGGGAGCCGACGGGGGCCTCCGGCTGGAAGCCGCCGGCGATCCCGGCGGAGACGACGAGACCGTACGGGCTGCCCCTCAGCGCGGCGGTGGTGAGTGCGGTCGCCGTGGAGGCGGCGGCCAGGGCGGGGCCCACACCGGCGGCCAGGACGGTGACGCCGTCTCCCGTGAACGCCCGTGCCACCGCGTCCCGTTCGGCGGGGACCGCGGTGGCCACGAGGACACGTACGGAAGACAAGGAAGTCATGGAAGGCGCTGTCAGTCGTCCTTCTTGAGCTTGAAGGACCACAGGCCGGTGACGGAGGTGCCGCTCTTCTTGCCGTCGCCCGCCTTGATGGAGACCAGGGTGGAGTTTCCGGTGGCGCCGTACTGCTGGTTGAAGAAGACGCTGCCCGGGACGGTGCGGTAGGTCTTGTCGCTGTCCTCGGTCAGGGGCTGACCGTTCATCAGGATCGTCCACCGCTTGTCGGCGATGTCGGGGTCGACGCCGAAGCGGACGGTCTCGTCGGGGTCGACCTTGATGGACTTGATGTCGTTGTCCTTCAGGCACTTCGTCAGGTCCGCGGTCTGCAGGGACTTGCCCTCACCGCCACAGGTGGCCTCCGAGCTGACGGAGGAGCGGCCGACCGTGACGGTGGACAGCGGCGTCGGCTTGTCACACGCCGACAGGACGAGCAGTCCGGCGGAAACGGCACCGGCGGCGGCGACGGCGCGGCGGCGGCGCACATCGGCGCGGACATCGGCGGCTCCGCCGCGTGGCATCGAGGTCATGGCGGAAGGCTATAGGGCACATCCGGCCGTCTCTCTAGGTGGGGGGCGGCGTGCCTGTGTGTTAGGCCACGCGGGGCCTCGCCGCGCCCCCGTGCCGGGCCGAGCTGAGCAGGCCGCGGAGAGTGGTGAACAGGCCGAGGGCGAGCACCGCGGAGGCCACGCACAGGCCCAGCCCGCCGTTGAGCGGCATCACGATGCCGATCGCGCCGCCCAGCACCCACGCCATCTGCAGCATGGTCTCCGAGCGCGCGAACGCCGACGTACGCACCAGCTCGGGCACGTCCCGCTGGATCAGCGCGTCCAGGGACAGTTTGGCCAGCGCCTGCGAGAACCCGGCGATCGCGGCCAGGCACGCCACCAGGAACGCGCCGAAGAAGATCGCCCCCGTGATCGCCGCGCCCAGCACGAACGCGAGGACCGTCACGATGATGATCTCCGGCGCCCGCGACCGCAGCCACGCCCCGACCGCCGTACCGAGCGCGTTGCCCACGCCCGCCGAGACGGCCACTATGCCCAGCGACACGGCCGCGCTGGAGCCGGTCAGCGGATGCTCGCGCAGCAGGAAGGCCAGGAAGAAGGTCAGGAAGCCGGACAGCCAGCGCAGGGCGGCGTTCGCGCCGAGCGCGTGGGTGACCGCGAGGCCGACCGTCCTGAGGCCCGGACGCTTCACGGGCTTCAGATGCGGTCCGTGCAGATGCTCCTCGTCCGCCGCCAGCAACGCCACGTCCTCGCCCTTGGCCGAGTCGACCTTCGGCGCCAGGGTGAAGGACAGGAACATGCCCCAGATGTAGATCAGGAAGGCGCCGTAGAGAGGCCAGCGCGGTCCTATCGCGTGCAGACCGGCGCCGACGGGTGCGGCCACACCGGTCGCGAGGAGCCCGCCGAGCGTGACGCGTGAGTTGGCCTTCACCAGGGAGAACTTGGGCGGCAGGAGGCGGGGCATCACGGCGCTTCTGACCACGCCGTACGCCTTCGACGCGACCAGCACGCCGAGCGCGGCCGGGTACAGCTGGAGGCTGCCGGTGGAGACGGCCCCGGCGATGATCAGCGCGAGGAGCGCCCGGGCGAACATCGAGCCCGCCATCGCGGCGCGGCGGCCGTGCGGCAGGCGGTCCAGAAGCGGGCCGACTACCGGGGCGAGGACCGTGAAGGGCGCCATGGTGATCGCGAGATACAGCGCTACGCGCCCCCGCGCCTCGTCGGTCGGCACGGAGAAGAAGACGGTGGAGGCGAGGGCGATGGTGACCATGACGTCGCCGGCGCCGTTCACCGCGTGCAGTTCGATCAGCTTGCCGAGGCCGGACTCGCCGGCGCCGTGCGCATGGGTCGCCTTCCTGATTCCGCGGGCGGTTCCGGTCACCGGGAAGTGCAGGGCGCGGCCCACCGCACGGACGGACCCGCCGAACCGGCCCGAACCGCCACCACGACTGCTGCCCTTGATCCCACCGATGCCGGTGGCCCCTGGGGGCGTCCTTGCGGCTGCCACCCCGTCATAGTGCCCCGAGAAACCTGTGTGTAGTGCGGTTACCGCGCGTATGGGCGCGTACTTGGCGAGTTGATCGGCCCGCGGACGGGGTCGGGCAGCGGGAAACGCCCGTCGGTGTAGGCCGAGCGGTCGGGAGAAGGTAGCGTGCGTAGCGCGTCGTGGCGAACGTTCTCGGCCGCGCGCCTCACTGACATCCCGCAGAATGGATGTATGAGGTGCGCCCGAGTGCGATCGGGCGCGGACGTCGACGCGGTCCTCCGGTCCGCTCCGTCCGTGCCCACCGCCTTCAGGCCGGCGCACCCGAGCGACGGCGTAGGAGAGAAGCGATACCTGTGAGCGCAGCGACAACGCGAAGCCGCACCACCACCGACCGTCTGTGCGCCGAGGCCGTCGACCTCGCCCGCGCCGCAGCAGAGGAGGCGGCCGCGCCCGGAGTGGTCGGCGAGCATGCGGGGCTGGAGTCCGAGGGCGACCGCGTTGTCACGCACTTCTTCGAGTGCAAGGAGTTGGGGTACCGCGGCTGGCGCTGGGCCGTGACCGTCGCCCGCGCCTCCCGCGCCAAGTTCGTCACCCTGGACGAGGTCGTCCTGCTGCCCGGCCCGGACGCGCTGCTCGCCCCCGAGTGGGTGCCGTGGAGCGAGCGCCTGCGCCCCGGCGACATGGGCCCCGGCGACCTCCTGCCCACCGACGCCGAGGACCTGCGCCTCGAACCCGGCTACACCGGTGAGGACGAGCCGGGGCCGGACTCGGCCGTCTCCGAGGAGATGGCGGAGCTCGTCGAGGCGGAGGACGCGGAGGTCACGGCGGGTGCCCCCGCGAGCCTTCCCGTCGTGCCGTCCCGGGGCTCCATCGCCGCGGTCGCCGAGGAACTGGGCATGCGCCGGTCGCGTGTCCTGTCCCGCTACGGGCTGCACGTCGCCGCCGACCGCTGGGAGGAGTCGTACGGCTCCACGACGCCGATGGCCCAGGCGGCCCCCGCGTCCTGTGTGAGCTGCGGTTTCCTGCAGCCGATCGGCGGCTCCCTGGGACAGGCCTTCGGCGTCTGTGCGAATGAGTTCTCGCCGGCCGACGGTCGTGTGGTGTCCTTTGCCTACGGCTGTGGCGGGCACTCCGAGGCGGCGATCATGCCCAGGCCGCCGCAGCCGGCTCCGCCGGTGGTGGACGAGACGAGGGTGGATCCGTTTCCGCTGCGGCCGGCGGCGGACTCGGGGTCCGTACCGGTTGTCTCCGACGAGTCCGCGGCCGAGCTGGGGCACTCGTAGGTCTGCGTCTGCGTCTGCGGGTGCGTGGGGGTGCGCGTCCCTGGGGGCTGCCGCCCCCAGACCCCCGCTTCGGCCTCCGGCCTCGTCCTCAAACGCCGGACGGGCTGAAATTGGGCGGAGCCCCTCGTCCTCAAACGCCGGACGGGCTGAAATTGGGCGGAGCCCCTGGGATGGGGCGGGTAGGGGCGGCGGGGGCGAAGACCATCTCGCGGTACCTTCATGCTCACGTCGACGAGGAGAGCCAACGTGAGTAAGTTCGTGCGGCCGGCAGCCGAGGGCGCGGACCCGTTCGGAACCGCCCGTCTGCGGCGAGGCGTACTCGATGCCTGGGCCACCAGCCCTGCCCGGTTCCGCGAGGACGCGAACGCCGAGGAGGACCTCGTCCTCGGCGGCTACCGCGACCGACTCGTCGTCGAGCTCGCCCAGAACGCCGCCGACGCCGCGGCCCGCGCCAAGGTACCCGGCCGCCTCCGCCTCACCCTCCGTGACGGCGTCCTCGTCGCCGCCAACACCGGCGCCCCGCTGGACGCGACCGGTGTGGAGTCGCTGTCCACCCTGCGTGCCTCCGCCAAGCGGGACGCCCAGGACAGCGCGGTCGGCCGCTTCGGCGTCGGCTTCGCCGCCGTGCTCGCGGTCACCGACGAGCCCGCGCTGGTGGGCCGCCACGGAGGCGTCCGCTGGTCCCTCGCCGAGGCCCGGGACCTGGCCGCCGACACGGCCCGGCACAGCCCGGGGCTGGGGGACGAGATCCGGCGGCGGGACGGGCATGTCCCGCTCCTTCGGCTGCCCTTCGCCGCCGAGGGCACCGCCCCTGACCCCTACGACACGGCCGTCATCCTCCCGCTGCGCGACACCGCCGCCGCCGACCTCGCCGAACGCCTCCTGGGCGCTGTCGACGACGCCCTCCTCCTCGCCCTGCCGGGTCTGGAGGAGGTGGTGATCGAGATCGGCGACGACAGTCCGCGCACGCTGCGCCGCAGCACCGACGGCGCCTTCACCGTCGTAGAGGATTCCCGTAACGGTGCCACCCGCTGGCGTACCGTCGCCGCGCACGGCGGGCTCACCCCGGAGCTTCTCGCCGACCGGCCCGTGGAGGAGCGGCTGCGCCCCCACTGGTCCGTCACCTGGGCGGTGCCGGTCGACTCCGACGGCAGCCCGGCCCGCCCCCGCACCAGCCCGTACGTCCACGCCCCCACCCCCAGCGACGAGCCCCTCGGCGTCCCCGCCCTCCTCATCGCCTCCTTCCCCCTCGACACCACCCGCCGGCGTGCGGCACCCGGCCCCCTCACCGACTTCCTCGTGCAGCGCGCGGCGGACGCGTACACGGAACTCCTCGCCGGCTGGCGGCCGGTGACCGAAGGCATCATCGGCCTCGTGCCCGGGCCGCTGGGCAAGGGCGAGCTGGACGGCGCGCTGCGGCAGGCGATCCTCGAACGGCTGCCCCGGACCTCCTTCCTGCCGCCCGCCGCCGAGCCCGACGGTGACGACGACGAGCTGCCCGAGTCCCTCCGGCCACGTGACGCGGAGATCGTCGAGGGCGCGGGTGCCGACACTGTGCGCGTCCTCGCCGAGGTGCTTCCGACCCTTCTGCCCGCCGGGCTCGAACGGCGCGTGGAGCTCAGGACGTTGGGCGTCGCCCGGGTGCCGCTCACCGAGGCCGTGGACCGGCTCGCGGGGCTGGAGAAGGAGCCCGGCTGGTGGCGGCGGCTCTACGACAGCCTGGCGGGGGTGGACCCGGACCGGCTCTCGGGTCTTCCGGTACCGCTTGCCGACCGGCGTACGGCCATCGGGCCCCGGCAGGTGCTGCTGCCGACGCCGGACGCCGTGCGGGTCGATCCGGAGGTGCTCGCCCGGCTCGGACTGAAGGTCGCCCACCCGGACGCGGCCCATCCCCTGCTGGAGAAGCTCGGCGCCCTTCCGGCCACGCCCCGCGCCGTTCTCACCACCCCCCAGGTGCGCGCCGCGGTCGCCGCCTCCCTCGACGACGAGGGCGGGCTGGACTGGGAGCAGGACGTGCCCGACGCCGAGGAGCTGGCCGACACGGTGCTGGCGCTGGTGCGGGACGCCGGACTGGAGCCGGGTGACGAGCCGTGGCTGGGCGCCCTCGCCCTGCCCGACGAGGACGGGGAACCGGCCCCCGCCGGTGAACTCGTGCTCCCCGGCAGCCCCTTCCACCAGGTCATCCGGGAGGGCGAACTCGCCACGGTGGACGCCGAGTTGGCGGACAGGTGGGGTGAACAGCCGCTGGCCGCCTGTGGTGTGCTCGCCAACTTCGCGCTGGTGCGGGCCACGGACGTCGTCCTCGACCCGGACGAACTGGAGCCCCGCGAAGGGGACTTCGCCGAGCCCGACGACGCGGGCCTCCTCGACGCCGTCGACGTGTGGAGCGAGGACGTCCTCGACCGGTTCCCGGACACGCCCGTACCTCCGGTCGCCACCGAGCTGGTCGCCGTACGGGACCTGGACCTCGTGGACGACGACAAGTGGCCGCAGGCCCTGGCCCTGCTGGCCCGGCCGCCGCTGCGTGACGCGCTCACCCAGCCGGTGCGGATCCTGCTGCCCGACGGCACGCACGAGGTCGTACGGCCTTACACGGCCTGGTGGCTGCGCGGGAACCCGGTGCTCGACGGCCGCCGGCCCGCCGGACTCCTCGCCTCCGGCGGTGATCCGCTCCTGCGCGGCCTGTACGACGAGGCCGACGCGACCGGGTTCGACGACGAGCAGGTGCTGCGGGCGCTGGGGGTGCGGACCTCCGTGGCCGCGCTGCTCGACGAGCCGGGCGGCGCCGCGGAGCTCCTGGACCGGCTGGCCGACCCCGAGCGGGAGGTCACGGGCGCCCAACTGCACGCGCTCTACGGTGCGTTGGCCGACCTCGACCCCGAGCAGGTGACCCTGCCGGACGAACTGCGGGCCGTGGTCGACGGGCGGGTCGACGTGGTGGACGCCGCCGAGGCCGTGGTCGTCGACTCGCCCGACCTGCTGCCCTTCACCGAGGGCGTGCCGCTGCTGCCGGTACGGCCGGCACGGGCGGCCGAGCTGGCCGAGCTGTTCCAGGTGCGGCGGCTGAGCGAGTCCGTGACGGGGGAGGTCGACTCCGAGGGCGCCGAGCACGAGGTACCGGGCCCGGTGCGGGTACTGCTCGGGGCGCGGACCCCCTCGACGTACGTCGAGCACGACGAACTGGTCGTCGACGGCGTGGAGCTGGACTGGCGGCTGACGACGGACGGCGTGCTGCACGCCGCGACCCTGGAAGGCGTCGCCGCGGGGCTCGCCTGGGCGGCCCGGCAGTGGCCGCGGCGCTTCGAGGTGGCGGCGCTGCTGGAGGATCCGTCACGGACGGAGGAGCTGGCCCGGGACCGGTGGTTCGACTGACCGGACCGTCACCGGTGGTCCATGATCTCAAAACTTCCCACACAAACTCTTTACCGTCGTACAACCTTTCACCTGCGGCGCGAATCTGATCACGTGAGTCAACAGACTCTGTGATCACTTCGGCCCCGGAGTGCACGCGAGCCGCACGGAACGGCGGATCACCGGGGCCCTTTGCAACGTGGGGAAAGCATGCGCATACGTGCCATCGTGGCCGCCGTCTCCGGCGCCCTGGCCCTCTCCGCCCTCGCTGTGCCGGCCGCACAGGCCGACGAGGTCCACGGAGACACGACGATCTCCAACGTCGTGGTGAACGGCGGCAAGCCCGTCGTCGTCAGCGCCACCGCGAAGAAGACCGTCACCGTCACCTTCACCGTCAAGGACGGCTCGGGCGTCAAGTCCGCCATGGCCGTCCTGTGGCACGGCTCGGACTTCGACTCGGCCGACAGCGGCGCCGTGGCCAACAGCAGCGACGGCTACGCCAGTTGCTCCGCGGTGAACTCGACCACGTCGACCTGCAAGGCGACGTACGACTTCGAGCAGGGCTACAACGCCGTCAACTCGGTCGCCGGCACCTGGAAGGTCTGGACGATCGCGTCCGGCAAGGACAGTGACTACGTCCAGAAGGACAACACCAAGACCTTCCAGCTGCAGCGTCTGTCGAAGCTGACGGTCAACGCCGCGCCGGAGCCGGTGAAGAAGGGCAAGACCGTCACGGTCACCGGGAAGCTGTCCCGCGCCAACTGGGACACCGAGAAGTACGCGGGCTACACCGGTCAGTCGGTGAAGCTGCAGTTCCGCAAGAAGAGCTCCAGCACCTACACCACGCTCAAGACCATCAGGACGGACTCCTCGGGCAACCTGAAGACGACGACCACGGCGACGGTCGACGGCTACTTCCGCTACAGCTTCGCGGGCACCTCGACCACTCCGGCGGTCAGCGCCGCGGGTGACTACGTCGACGTGCAGTAAGCGTGCATGAGCAGTGAGTGACGGCCGTTTCGGAAGGGAGACCTCCGAGGCGGCCGTTCCTTCGTGGATCGCAAGATCTTCGTAATCCGCGCATAAAATCCCCCAGTGGCGTACAACCAGTCACAACCGTCACGGATCTGATCCGGTGAGCCAACAGGCTCCACGATCACTTGGGCTTCATGCCCCCCTTTCTCCACTTGGGGAACCACATGCGCATACGCGCCACCGTGGCCGCCGTCTCCGGCGCCCTGGCCCTCTCCGCCTTCGTCGTGCCGGCCGCGCAGGCCGCCGGCTCCGCGCCGTCGTACCGGGCAGAGGCCGCGAAGATCCTTGCCGCGCACTCCGGCAGGACCGCGTTCAGCAGCACCGCCGCCGCGGCCGACCTCGGCGTCACCTTCTCCGACCTGAAGATCGCCAAGGCGGTCAAGGTCGGCACCACGGCCCACGTCTCCACCACGGTCACCTACACGCTGACCCATGGGTCGAACTACGACCTCACGTCGGACGACTTCGACAGTGGCCCGGTCATCTACAAGGGCTCGATCGCCACCCCGGACAACCTGCTCGGCGGCGAGGCCGCGGCGACCTGCACGGCCACCTCGACCACCACGGCCAAGTGCAGCGGCAAGATCGACATCTACCCGGGCGAGGGCGACCTGCTCAACTCCGACGCGGGCAAGTGGTCGGCCGGCGCGCTCGCGCTGCAGTACAGCACGGGGGACTACTCCCTGCAGGGCGGCCTCGGCTCCACCCTCGTCCAGCGTGCCTCCCAGCTGACGGTCAACGCCGCGCCGGAGCCGGTGAAGAAGGGCAAGACCGTCACGGTCACCGGCAAGCTGTCCCGCGCCAACTGGGAGGACAACAAGTACCACGGCTACACCGGCCAGCCGGTGAAGCTGCAGTTCCGCAAGAAGAGCTCCAGCACCTACACCACGCTCAAGGGCATCTACTCGAACTCGACGGGCGCCCTGAAGACGACGACCACGGCCACGGTCGACGGCTACTTCCGCTTCTCCTTCGCGGGCACCTCGACCACTCCGGCGGTCAGCGCGACAGGTGACTACGTCGACGTCCAGTAGTGCCGTGCCCCTTCAGGGGCGCGGGGCTGTGACATTTGCGGCTGCGCCGCGTGGGCGCGACCAGCCACGGCGGGTCCGCAGTCGAAATGCCACATCAGCGCTCCCGGCCAAAGCCAAGCGCTAAGCGGGAACGCGGCGGTCGACCCACTTCCACAGCAGTTCCAGGGCGACCGCCGCCACCGCCGCGATGCCGACCGCGATCCACGGCATCGTCACGCCGACCAGCTTCAGCGCGAAGAAGTGCTGGAGCGACGGCACGATCAGGACGAACAGGAACGCCACGCCCATCGAGGCCACGAGGGCGATCCGCCACCACGTGTAGGGGCGGGCGATGATCGCCAGGACCCACATGGAGATCAGGAAGAGCGTCAGGGTCGCCGCGCTGGTCTCCGCGTCCAGCTCGCCCGGCCCGGTGTAGTAGTGACGGGCGATCAGATACGTCACGAAGGTCGCCGCGCCGGCCACCACTCCGCCCGGGACCGAGTACCGCATGACCCGCCGTACGAAGTGGGGTTTGGCCCGTTCCTTGTTGGGGGCCAGGGCGAGGAAGAAGGCCGGGATGCCGATCGTCAGGGTGGACAGGAGCGTCAAGTGCCTTGGCAGGAACGGGTATTCCACCCGCCAGCACACCACCAGGACGGCCAGCAGCACCGAGTAGACCGTCTTGACCAGGAACAGGGTCGCGACCCGCGTGATGTTGCCGATGACCCGCCGGCCCTCCGCGACCACGGAAGGCAGCGTCGCGAAGCTGTTGTTGAGCAGCACGATCTGTGCGACGGCACGGGTGGCCTCCGAACCCGAGCCCATGGAGACACCGATGTCGGCGTCCTTCAGGGCCAGTACGTCGTTCACGCCGTCGCCGGTCATCGCGACCGTGTGCCCGCGGGACTGCAGCGCGCCCACCATGTCGCGCTTCTGCTGCGGGGTGACCCGCCCGAACACCGTGCCCTCGTCGAGGGACTTCGCCATGTCCTCCTGGTCGGCGGGGAGCCGGCGGGCGTCCACGGTCGTGCCGGTCAGGCCCAGTTTGGCGGCCACCGCGCCCACCGACACCGCGTTGTCACCGGAGATGACCTTGGCGTGGACGTCCTGCTCGGCGAAGTAGCGCAAGGTCTCGGCCGCGTCGGGCCGCAGCCGCTGTTCGAGCACGACGAGGGCGGTGGGCATGGCCCCCCGCGCGGGCTCGGGATCGTCGAGCTCACGGCCCGCCCGGGCGAGCAGCAGCACCCTCATGCCCTGTTCGTTGAGCCGCCCCGTCTCCGCGAGGGCCGGGTCGTCCGCGCCCAGCAGCACATCGGGCGCCCCCAGCAGCCACGTACTGGACTCGCCGTTGCCCTCGCTGAAGGTGGCGCCGCTGTACTTGCGGGCGGAGGAGAAGGGGAGGGACTCCGTGCAGCGCCAGTCCTCGCCGTCCGGGTAGGCGTCGATGATCGCCTGGAGGGAGGCGTTGGGGCGCGGGTCGGACTCGCCGAGGGCGCCCAGCACCTTGCGTACGTACGTCTCGTCGGCGCCCTGCAGCGGCCTGAGTTCGGTGACGTCCATGCCGCCCTCGGTGAGGGTGCCGGTCTTGTCGAGGCAGACGGTGTCGATGCGGGCGAGGCCCTCGATGGCCGGGAGTTCCTGGACGAGGCACTGTTTTCGGCCAAGGCGGATGACGCCTATGGCGAAGGCGACCGAGGTGAGGAGCACCAGCCCCTCCGGGACCATGGGCACGATCCCGCCGACCGTCCGCGCGACCGAGTCCTTGAAGCCGTGCTCCTTGACGACCAGTTGGCTGATGACCAGGCCGATCGCGGTCGGGATCATCATCCAGGTCACGTACTTGAGGATCGTCGAGATGCCGGTGCGCAGTTCGGAGTGGACGAGGGTGAAGCGGGAGGCCTCCTCGGCGAGCTGGGCGGCGTACGCCTCGCGGCCCACCTTGGTGGCCTGCAGGGCGCCGCCGCCGGCGACGACGAAGCTGCCCGACATGATCTGGTCCCCGGGCTTCTTGGCCACCGGGTCGGCCTCGCCGGTGAGCAGCGACTCGTCGATCTCCAGCCCGTCGGCCTCGACGCACACCCCGTCGACCACGGCCTTGTCCCCGGGCCCGATCTCGATCAGGTCGTCCAGCACGATGTCCGACGTGCTGATCGCGGCGGCCACCCCGTCCCGCCGCACCGTGGGCCGCGCCTCCCCGATCACGGCCAGCGAATCCAGGGTCTTCTTCGCCCGCCACTCCTGGACGATGCCGATACCGGTGTTGGCGATGATCACGTAGCCGAAGAGGCTGTCCTGCAACGGCGCGACGCACAGCATGATCACCCAGAGCACGCCGATGATGGCGTTGAACCGGGTGAAGACGTTCGCCCGGACGATCTCGCCCATCGACCGGCTGCTGCGCACCGGAACGTCGTTGACCTGCCCGCGCGTGACCCGCTCGGCGACCTCGGCCGCGGTCAGGCCGCGTGCCGTCGTCGGGGCGGGTACGGGGTGCACAGGGTCGAGCTCGGCGCCCGCGTCGATGTGCGTCATGCCCTCGACGGTACGTGCGGATTTGCGGCTTCACCCGCCGAGTGACCGGAAGATCCGACCTGGGGAGGAGCGGACTCGTGCGGTGGTAGTACGGCCTACTCGGCCGACCCCGACTCAGGTGTCGCCGCCTGCTTGATCGCAGCGTCGCGCCCGCGGACGTACCAGATGCCGATGAGGCCGAGGCCCGCGCCGGCCAGGCACGTCCACACCCACCATGTCTGCCCGCGGTCGTCGAACCAGCCGTAGAAGGGGAGCTGCACCAGGAAGAGGACGAACCAGAGGATCGTGCCGCCAATGATGGTGGGAACGACGGGGCCCTCCAGGGGCTCCGGTGCCTCGTGCTTTGGTGTCCACTTCGCCATGGGGACAGCTTACGAGGCCGACCGGTCTACGCGCGGAGATAGCGCACCAGGTTTCATATGTTCATACTGAAACAGTTTCCGCCCGCCCATGTCTGATTCCACTCGTAGGAACATCCAATGCCCACCTCGGCTCCCGCCAAGGCCACCGCCCCGCAGCAGCCGGGGAAGGCGCCCGCGTCCGGCGTCCTCGACCGCTACTTCAAGATCTCCGAGCGCGGCAGCACTCTGCCGCGCGAGATCCGCGGTGGCCTCGCCACCTTCTTCGCGATGGCGTACATCATTGTGCTGAACCCGATCATCCTGGGCAGCGCGAAGGACATGTACGGGCACCAGCTCGACAACGGGCAGCTCGTCACGGCGACGGCCGTGACCGCGGCGTTCACCACGCTCCTC
>Ga0307512_10002036_pt1 | contig 26686 bp, 24 predicted proteins | sample 14_EM_MG_FD_200267 | JGI IMG/M metagenome (GOLD analysis project Ga0307512, IMG submission 200267) | Populus trichocarpa ectomycorrhiza microbial communities from riparian zone in the Pacific Northwest, United States - 14_EM | ecosystem: Host-associated > Plants > Roots > Unclassified | place... | reverse complement strand
AGAAGTATAGAGATCAACTACTGAAGGTCAATGTAAGCCTCCTGACCAAGTACGCTCCAAAAACAAACTAATCCGATCAGATGTCTGATTTGGCTAACAATGACCTCGAAAAATACGGAAAAGCATTAGACAAGTAAGGCCTCTTCGGGTTCTTGGGAAAGCGCTGATGTTCAATGCTGCAACGTATAGCGCAATTATGAAATATCATTCCTTGAAGATGGAGGAAGTGAATGACACAATGCGCCACCTGTGGAATAAGACATACCAAGGCACAGGTACGCACAGCTCCTGGTTTCGGCCGTACAATCTAAGTCGATCATCTTTGAAGATATTGATGGAATCCGGATCCGTTATGATAGCGAAGGAGGTGCTTCGAAACGATCGTATAACTACAGAGTGCGTATTTTTCCTGACAGCCCTCAGGCCTTCCGTGAGCGCTCCACCAACACTACTGACACTCATGGGTTTTAGGTCGTGATGACGAAGGATCAGGTGGAAATGGACATGCGAGGACGCTGTTCAGCAGGGCAGAAAATGCTGGCGTCCATCGTCATCCGGCTCGCACTTTCCGATTCTTTCGGGCAAAATTGCGGGATATTAGCGCTTGATGAGCCGACTAATGCCCTCGACGTAGATAACATTGACGCGCTGGCAGCTAGCCTTGTCGAGTTAGTCCTATCTCAAATCCCTCATGAGCTGATCTGATCTGTCCGCAGCATCATTAACGAGCGGAAGAACCACGCTAACTTCCAGCTTATCATCATCACGCATGACGAAAATTTCCTTCGGAAGCTCGGTCAGAGTGATGTCATGGAATACTATTGGTAGGTTTGCAGGTCATCGTCTACGTGGGGCAAGTAAACTGACTCCTTGCATAGGCGTGTGTCATGAGATTCGAGACAGAAGTCAACCATCGAGCGGCAACGATTTACTTGATTGTGTCCATCTGAGGCTTCTATAGGCTCCTTCTCCTTCGGTTTACTCGTGTATTTCCTCCGTCTGTAAGGTCATAATTTATTGAGGCAATAGCTCGAACACCGTCATGATCCTTACCAGGCCCGTCTCTCAGAGACACGGTGCGCTCAGGTCCTTGCCATCGACGATTCATCCCCTCCGAACTCTGTGGAGAACTCTTTTCGAGGTGATTTTTCCTGTATGAAATACATCATCACTCAAACATTGGCATGCACTTGTTGACTCGTGAGAAGCAGTAGTTCAGCGCACAGTCTGCGGCACAGATTCTGCATGGCAATAAACAGGCGGAACAGTTCCAGCCACGACGAGGAGGGCCCGAACTGGAACATTGTCGTCTGAGAACCTAGTAGCGATCTGCAAGGCTCAGGAACCCGCAGGTGAAACCAACCATTGAAGAAGGAAATTCCGTGCTCACTGGCAGGCATTGTCACTTCGTTGCTACAAATCTTTTCTTTAGTTTACTTGGTGTGTCCCACATCTGCGGACTCTGTTGAATAACTCATTACGCTCAATCACATGTCACGGCTTTGTGCTCTCGCCTCGCTTAACGCAAATCGTTCCCCGTTATTACGTGCTTTTCCCCTTATCCGCTCCGCCTGGAGCCATTGAACGGTCAAGGCCAGATAATTCTACCACCGCGAACCACATAGTGAACCATCAGCGGTTGATCCAAAACAGCTGGATTGGTGTTCGAATCACGATTCGAATTGCGATCTTTAGAGTCGACCCGAATTCGAAACTCTTCGTGTCGTGATCGGCGGTGGGAACCATTAAGCGCGCAGGGGATCGCGTGTCGGTTCCCGTGCTGCACCGTCGAGGGCTAACCTTCTAGCCTGTTCAGAGGTGGTGTCGTTACAGAATGCAAAGCATACAAAGGATAATGAAATATACAACCCAAACTAAGACCGAAACACCGAATGCCTGCTGTCTCTGGCATAACCAAACTATGTAGGTACAAACAAAACGCTACTCCGAGTCATTCGTGATCATGTCGATGTTGATGTCGGGAGGGACATCTGCTCTGCCAAGTCTTCTCATCCCATCTCACTTTCTTTTTCGATTCATTTCATTTGAATAGTATATCCATCAAACAATCAAAAGTATAGACAACCATCGGAAGCTGATACTGTACCATACTTCCCGGTTTCTCGCTAAGTCGATCAAAGAACGTTTTGTTTTGGAATACACTGTCGTCGCCTCGTCGAACCTAGGTGCTTCCCTAGAGTGCGGTGGTGTAAACAGTCTCGTATCTGGATTACGATAGATAAATCACCGACAGTGTTGACGTTCTCTACTGCCCTTCTCTCCTCGGGGGGCTCACTTTCTGTAGCAGCCTGTAGACAGATGGGAGGGGCCGTTAGTACCCCATGATAAGCCTATGTCCGAAGGAGAGTACAAACCACGACGATTTCACGCGCAGGGACACGTGTGCGGGGATATGGGTGATATCGGCCAAGATACGAGGCACGGTATGCGGGCAAGCGCATGTTGTCCGGTGTCTTGTGAGGGGAAGAGCTCGATGGGGAAGACATAGGAAGCAAGGAAGAGTGGAGGGTGTCAGGATGTCGTGGGTGAGCACGAGATAAGATGTTAAGCCTTTTAAGAAAGGGGAAGAGAAAGTAGTAACACTGTGGGGCGAAGGGCGCAGAAGTAGAGAAACCTCCCACTACGCAGGGCAGGGAAGGGTAGGTGAGGTTTGGAAGGTTAGTAGGTTAGGAGTAAAACACGCATGTTCCGCCTGCCCCGGAGAACTAGGTCCGGTTCAAACAGCCCACCTTTTAAGATTGGGGCCTTCCTCCAGATTGGGAGCTGTCGAGTGGCGGAAGTCTAAGAGGGTGGGTTCAATTCTGAGTGTTAAGCGCGGTAAGCTCCCGCGCGCGCTCCCTCGCGGCCGCGCGTTGCGTGTATGCATTTTGCATTGAGCTACTTCTGCCTGCCTAAAAACGGGCCTTACGTCTCCTGTTCCTCCTTGCCCGACCTCCGAGCTCGTACGCTTCCGAACGTTTTGCTCCCGGTCAGTCTCATTAACGCACCCGCGCCGCAACGCACTCTTCAGACGCCGGTAGAATCTAAAAGTGGGTGGGGCGTGGGCCAAGACGGCGCTTAAAGATGCTGGGTCCCCGCGTCGCGCGGCTGCCCATGCCCGTGCGGCGAGGTGACGAACCCTTGCACCGCGTTTGCGTCAGTTTTTGCTGAATGGTCCCTGCTACCGCTATTAAGATTGGCAAAAGGTGTTCATATACAAGCCTGAAAGACAAAGAGGATTACTCTGCGAGTCCGCGAGACATTACGACTAGAAGGCCTTTCCCGAGGTACGGTCCGTATGGAATCAGGAAAATCCTTGATATTGAGAGACTGGGGGGAGAGCGCCACCTACAAAGTGAGTCATCTGTTGAGATTATGCGTCGTAGCATCCTCTGACGTTTGACCCTAGGTGATTACGACCAGGGAAGACACCTAGCAACTTGAAGCTTAGGGCCATTACATCCAGCACCAGCCTCGTACAGACAGCTCCATGTTATCGACAATTCGGCGATCGGGGTGCATCACTGGGGTTGGACGCTCAGGTTTGGGGCCCAGTTGATAACAACGATCACAGATTGGATAACTTCTTGCGCCCAAGCCACCGCGCCGCCAATGGTGAATAGGATTCTTATCTGGCTATCCCATTCAGATCCGCCGCCGTGGCTGGACAATTTCCAAAATCAGGTCTCGACGGAAACGAAGGCCAATACGCACTTTAGCATTTCCGGGATAGTGACTACCCCAACTTCCCAGCTTTCCCGGCGCTTCCGTCACGGTCCTGCCCATGGTGCAGAGTTCTGTAAACCCAACAACGTTGCGGAACCTCCCACATGCCAAAGGTGAATATTAGAGACGAACGCGCGTTGATGACCCGAATCTGCGTAATTGGTACAGTTTACTCCACTGAACGTTTGATAAAAGGAAACGAACGACGGATGGTATTGCTCACTGCACTCACCGTGTCACTGACACAACCCCTTAGCTCCTGCCACAGGTCCCATGATCCTGAATCACCCATTTCCGGGTCTAGATCTGGACAGAGCCTCGAGATACTCGGCACACAACGTGGATATTGTCAGGGAAAGCTGATGGCAAGGAACGTTTCTTTGAAGGACGACATTTCACCATTGGAGTCAGGGATGACGTCAGGTTCAACAGCGAGCACGATGCATCACGGACACGTACTGAAGCGGATGGCATCGGCACCCGTAACAAAAAGTTTGTCTGATAAGCCCCTCGAAAAGGCAATCGAACCACTTCCTAACATCGATCAATAACGAGCTGCCACGCAAAAACGCGTCATACGCCACGCACCTCAAACAGCTTGATGCCCTCGTTCTCGTTCTCTTCGAGCAAGACCGCACAGTCGTGCCAGAACATAGTATGGCTACATCTAACCCCTGACAATACAAAGAGCACGCGTCCCGCGCGATGATGATGGCTGTATGGATTGAGGAGGTGAGTCTCCGACGTCAGTCAGGATTGGTATAGGTCAAATGACGTCGTGTACTCCTTGGTTTTTGCGTGCCTGAAGGTCGAGTTAACGTTCTTCTGTTTCTTTGGCCGCCCACCAGCTGATATGTCGTGACCAAATGCCTCACAGTCCCTTCTCCCCTTCAAGCGGTGGCATGTGTCCTTGCGGACGACATCAAGATAGTACTCAGTACTTGTTGATTGACGTATTTTGCGGTGGCTGGGTGTCTGTGGCAAGACGGCGTTTGAAAAAGTAGAGCAAGACAACCTGGGACGAAGGAGGCCCAGGAGGCCCCTCTCATCCCCGAGGCACATGAAAACGGTGAGGGAACAAAAAAAAAGAGTTTTTCCAGCTCGTCTGTTATTGTAGCGGGGGATACAGACACGAAGATGGGGTGGAAGTATTTTTATGAGTCTCGCGCGCTTCCAGACCCCGATCCCCACATGAAAAAAAACAACGACCGCGGCCCGCCCTTTGTCCTCTCGGTCAGTTTTCCTATTCTTCTCCCCTTTCCTCCCCTACATGATTTCCTTGGGGCTGTCCCCCCCCTCCAACGTTTACCCGTCCACCAAATACCCCCACAATGCCAGATTTGTAGTCGATGACGATGCCCACGCATATTTTTAAGGACACACCCTCCACCCTACTGTACACACCACCCCCGACAATGCAGCCGTGAATGGCTTAGTCCCCAGGCCTCAAGAGTGAGCCGACATACTGCCGACATGTGGAAACATGATGACGTGCCGGCGCCCTCCCAGCGATTGCGCAATTTTCTCGTCGTCCGACGTCATTAGACAGGGCAGACAAACCTGCACGTGCCCGACAAGGCTGGCTGAGGCCGTCAGGGGTCTGCTCTTTTGTGGTGACGATGTCGTACGAATTGCTCTAACCACAATCAACGGAGGTTGCTAGCACTCAGACACAGTCCACTCTCCCCAACTTCTTCATCACATCCGGTGAAACGGGCAGGCAAGATTCCTTTGCGAGGGTCCGGTGGCGACGTCCTCTGTGGGGTAATGCTAGCGGCACAAGGGATGCGGCCAAGTAGTGGCAAGGGTAAGGATTCTCCAACACGTCCTTCGTATCATGTACCCTATCTCTAAACTCCCTCTGGAAAACAGACTCACCTTTTCACCCATTGCCATCGCTTTGGCGCGTTGCCATTTCCCATCTCTAAACCTACAGCCACAGCCCAATCGCTGCGAGTCCGATGCAAATAGGGGCTGAGACTGCATCAGGACGAAGTGCCATCAAAAAAAAAAAAAAAAAAAAAGAATCGTAGCCTATGTATACAGCCATACACTCTTAACCAGTCCACATATGAACATGAATTAGCGGCTCGCTGAAAGAGATATTGTCACGACGTGTCGGCTCATCTCGCATGTGAGGCCTCGGTGAGCGAGGACTGCAGGGAGCGGTGACCGAGCCAGTGACAAGCGGCATTTTGTTGCGTCGCCGCCAGGGCAACCACCAACTTAACATTGCTCGGACTCTCGGGACTTAAGTACTTAAGTTACTACTGTACAGTATAAAATTGCTTTTCGTTCCTCGTCGTTGCCACATCGGCCCGCCGGGACAGCAATATAAAGATTGGGTTCCTGTTTGAATATGAGACGCATCCCGTGTTATACAAATAACTGGCAAACTTAGAGGTGCGGAGTAGCCCAGGGATAGTAGGTGGTCGGATAGTCCAACTATCGTAGTACAGCTCACGAGGACAGGTTTACTGGACAACTGGACTACAATATCAGGGAAGGAAAGTGGAAACTTTGCGACACGGTCATGACACGTGAGACGGCAGCGATTGGCTGCCGAGGCCCCGCCGAGCTCCCGGACCTTTACAGCGGGCTCTATCGCCTAAAGTTTACTTTGTAGGGGGCATCCAAGCACGACGTACCGCATTTTACATGCTATAGTTAATTGTAGAGCCTCAATGGTCCCGGCCTCGGAGGGGCGTAAAAATAGAAGGTCACGAGAACTCAGATCGCGTAAAATTGGGGGGGTCAGCGGGCGTGTAGAGGGCTGAGGCGTTGGATGAGGGCTGTTGTAGGCCCGGCTAGGTACCACGTGGCAGATACCTTGCTACCATAGGCCGTATAATGTCAGTAAATGCAAGTACAAAGACCGAAAACAATGGAAGATTGACGATGTGGGGGGCAGGACTGCTTTCTCTGTCGACTATCGCGTTGAGACAGACTCGGACCTGGAGAGGGGGGAGGGATTGCGTGGACTGCCCATCCCAGGGTGACAAGCTATGGGGATCATAGGTAGCCACGACGGCCCCGGTTGATGGCGTAGGGCGTGAGGTATGTAGCACAATATGCGACATGCGCAAGTGGATTAGGGAGGAAGAAGAGGGCACGATGGCAACGGTGATAACACTGGGCGCTGAGCTTGGGACAACACCTAGCCGTCTTTATTCTGGGTGCGTAAAGCAGGTGTAGAAGATTTGGACTGCACACGCCACGAGGACGAATGAGAAAGGAAAGGGAGGCAAAACAACTTATTTTTCGAGGCTCAGGCTCTTGAGTTGAGTCACGGCGTCGAGCCCTCTTTACAAACAGATGAAACAATCACACGTCCGAGTCATTAAGACGATGATCTGGAAGTAAATGACAAGATCTGATCACGGAACAGAACTCCAACAGCGACAATAGCAAGGCGACGAAGGCAAAACGATAAGGGAAATCCAAGATGAAAGGGAGACAGTGACCGCAAGGACGTTCAGCATGACGCCCCGTCCTCCGATGTTCTCGTCCAATACTCCGCTAAGCCGTTCACCCTGCGTTGCCTTCCGCATAGCTCGGCGGAGCTTCCGGATTGAACCTCTCTGTACGAAGTTGCTGCACCTCGTGTCTTAAGCGATCAAACTGAGACTGCAGGGCCCCGAACCTGGATGATGATGTTGGTGTTCTCCGCGCGGTGGCAGCTACTGGCAAGGAAGGGGTTTGAGACCGAGTTTGATCCGACACTGGGTGAGTGGGGGAGGGTTGAGGGCGTAAGGTCTCTGCACGCATCCGTGCAAGCGCCTTAGCAGACAAGCCAATTGGGAGAAACGGGGATGACTGTGAAAATAGGCTTGAGCGCAGTGATGAAGCGGAAGGATTGTCGGCGTCAGCATTCGCTGTTGCTGCCTCGGGGGGTCCAGGTCGCGGTTGCTGCCGCCCATTCCGATGTGCCGAGTCTCTGTGGGTAGCCCCGAGATGTGTCAGGAGGAATGGTGTGGGCATAGCGGCACTAGAAGATACGCGATTATTGTATCTCCAAATCCGTCGTTTCCATAGTACGAAGGAAATGATTCCAGCCACAAGTAATAGGGTTGCAACACCACCTATGATGGCTTTTGTTATTCCGCTGACATGCGATGGTTTTGATGGCGTGTTTGTCGTCGTAGTATTAAGATCTATGGTTTTCACAGGAATTCTGTGTTACAAGGAGGTTAGCCAGGCATAAAAAATGTCGAGCTTGAAACGGACTTTAGAGCCAAAGGAGCAAACATTGCACCTTGTGCAGGACTAGTGACAAAGATGGCAACTTTAGTTAGCGTGCCGGATTGAAAATCGGATGCGTCTCACCTGGCAAATCCAGAGATCTCTGAGCCATTGGTGCTGTAATAGCGGTAAGGAAATATCCCGAAACTCTGGTTGACAAATAGTGATGCTCGGCTGTGAACACTGCTGGTAAGATTCGAGCGCAAGTCATCATTTGGCGTCATGGCAGCTACAAACAAGTTCCAGCCTGGAGCGGTGTCAGCCCCGTATGTGACAAATTCACAGAAATACTAACTTGATACTGTGGTAACGACTTCCGGGCCATAATTCTCAATCGGTAAAATAAAAGAAAGTGATTTGTTGGCATCTGCGATGTTGTTCAGCAGAAAACTACTGTGACCATCGTATACCTAGTAAAGAATGATGAGAGGGACAACGAACTAATATACATACATACCGATGCTTCCACCACCTCAGTGCCCAGCCATTTATCAGCAAATAGGTTGTAACCTATCGTCCATGAGTTCAGTTTACCATATATTGAAAGGAGTTGCTGGTTGCCGCCTAAACCGTTGATCTTCCATTGGGCGTAGAGGCTTGCGGTTATGTTCTATGGGCGAATTAATCTCTCTGTACCGTGTCAAGCACGTCCATACACACGGAGTAATGATCAGCGTCGGCTCTCTTCCCAGCGAATGAGCTCATTTTTGACATGGCTCCAATGGCGATGATTCCTTTAATAGCAAGGTTGGTTCGGTTACCGAAGGTCAAGCCATCTCCATCCGTGTCTGACCTTTCGAGTTTGCAACTCTTAACTTGAATGCTACATTGTTCAGTTCAAAATGACTTACTGATTATTATTTTCCAATGTCGTGTTTGACAAATAATCAGCCCAGGAGGTCAGCAACGGATACTGCAGCGATTGGTTGACATTTGATAGAAATAGTCAACATCTAGGACGTACGTATCTGAGTATGAGACTTCCATCTCCGCTCGCTCGGGCATGAGCATAAGTCATGATCAGCATATTCCCGGTCTCTACATCAGACGTAATTCAGAGATACACTGAATCACAATAGGGGTGATCCACAAACGTTCAACCCCGTGCTGGTGGATTGACTTGCTGGCAGAGACATTGGGATAGCTTGATCCTGAAATATAGTATAACACTCTGTTCTATCGTCTTTGCAAGACATACCTAGGTCCCCAGCAGCAAATTGGACACCATAGTCAGGTGACGCTTGCAACCGAAATAGGGGATCGAGAATAGGCTTGCCAAGGGTCGGGTCGATGTACATGATTGCGGGGAATGCGGCATACAGCGTTTCAACAGCATTTACCCGACTGGTTGACGTCAAATTCAGTGTCTCGTAGCCACTGGCAGGAAAACAATTTGCATTAGCTCACTTAGGGATGTCCCCACCAACATTCTTCATAAACATCATCACATCTGACTCGTTGAAGTTGTCGTTTGCATCAGTTCCAATCGTGAACTGGGAGCTACCATACACTTGAGGGACTGCCAGGGTAACCAAATCGCTAAGCAGACCAGAGATAGAAGCAGCATCCTGGAGTATCTTCTGGTCTAGCCGTTGGGCCCTTTCGGATGCATTGTTGAAATCATTCAGAAAGTCAACGATCTGAGCGAAGATATTAGAACGATGCTTCTCTGAAGGTGCAGAGAGTCACCAATGGTTCGTCATCAGCATAACGTAGCTTATAGTACGGCTTGCGTCGCTGAGGAGGTATGTCAGATTGATTTGCATAGTTGATTGCTGGATCTGTGGTGAAGCCAATTGCCCAGACAATGGGAGCTTGTGTGGTTTGAATAGTGCCTAGGTCACGCGAAAAGGCAAGGACTTGGGCACCAGGGAAAACAGGAGTAGTAGTTACGCCTCCTTGGTTGTCCAAGGACCCATTAGAGACAAAGTATGAGAGGGAGTTAGACCATTGCTCGACGGAGTATGTGATGTTGTTCTCCTGGGCGGTGGACTGTGAGTAACGCAATGAAGGGAGCTGTTGTTACTCACGGTCTTCATGGCATAATAGAGTGTACCCCATCCTGCATCGTTGCCAAACACCTCGCTAAACAAGATGGGCTCCAAGAATGTGAGGGAATAGTATGTTATATCCGTATTTGATGTCATCTTCGCGAGCATAGGTCGGTAAACGTCTATGGTCATCGACCCTACAGTGATGTTAGTGGGGATGGGGTTCCAAGAACAATGACACAAACTTGGGCTGATAAAGGAGTACACCTCGAATTTATGTGCTGAATTGTCAAGTGATACTGCAGTGAGAGAAAGGTACGAGAATGGTATCGATTGCTTGACCCAATCTCCTGGCTTGAAGGGTTGCGTAAGTGGAAGTCAAAAGAATTGGATGATTGAAATGAACCTCCACTGGATTCAAGAAGGTCAAATTTACTTGCATTGGTCCGGCTGCCGCAGTTAAAATGGTCCGGGTCGGCGTTATCACCGTATTTGTGATGGTTGCAAGAGAGAGATTTTTTGACCATGAGGTCAGGTTTTCAGGATTCGGATTCCATACTATAGACGACCCAAGGACGCTATAGACGATTCCGTCAATGCGTATGAAGACCTCCCAATTCCGCTCCTGGTGCAAATGAAGAGATTACAGCGCCTACAAAGATTAAAATTAAAGAATCAGACACACCTGACCGAGGTCAAGTTTCTCTGGGGCGGGATGGAATTGACCGCTGATATTGGCACTCCCATTCTGCGGGAGCCAATAACTGAGGTATGGAGATCGGACTGCAAGAGGGAGTGCAAGACTAGGCAAAGAGGCTTGAACTGGTTGAAATTTTTGAATGTGTCCGTGCAGTAGCACGAGGAGAAAAAGCAGAAAAAAAGGCATCTTGAGAGGGAGGGGCGACGATGGGATAGGGATGGGACCGCAGACAGTTGCAGCCTGAGGTATCGAATTATATTAGTCCTTGACACTGATCAGGCTGAAACAGAACTTCGAAAGTCAGAAAAAATTGTCCGTCTCTCGCGGCGTTGCAATACGATTCACGACCAAGGAATATTAAGGAATCCCGAGGACCATGCGATCGTGCTCCATGCATCAATGCATCAATCATAAAAATAGAACCATCAACACTGTGGCGATAGATTTCGGAATCTGTGGTGAAGGGTCGGGGACGTCCCGGTGTGGTGCCCACTCAGTACAGTACTAAACGTGAAAGTCACCTGCACATGCACATACGACAAACGGCAAGGCTATCGTGATCATATCCACACTCGACAACTACTGCGCGCATCAGTCTCGCAACAGGTCCTTGTCAACTGTGGTGGCACTATTGTATTAGCTTCTCCGGTGCCCGCCGGTTTCGAGGGTCTTTTCAACCAACTTCGACGCGCTCGAGGGTGCTTCCTCGGATGCGATGCACGGTGAGTTTCGTCTCGCGTTGCAAACGACACTCGATTTTCACGTGCGGATCTGCGAGTTTCCGGACCTGTTGAACTAGTGGAGCAAATTAGATCGCGCAATAGTTGTGTGCCGTAGCCCAGGACCCGAAATTAGTGTCTCAGACTGCGGTGGGTGAAAGTGGAAGGCATGAGAGCGGGGGACCTTGGTCACAGTTCGCGAAAATCATGCTGCGGAATCGTCAAACATCGCCTTGCAAACGTTTGGCGAGTCGAACACCGCCACGCGGAGCATTCATATGGGGAGAAGTAGAATAGTATACAAATGCACAGAAACGGGTGTATGCTATGCTATTTTCACCGACTATCCCACGCCATGAGTCAACAAAGGCCACAAATAATGAGTTGCGTGATGGACCCACCTTGGCATACAATGAGTCCACGACCTTGCTTACTTCTTCGAGTGTCTCGATCCCAGCGCCGTACGTGTCCTATCAAGATGACATGAGCAAGCGAGTCGAACTGGGTCAGTCTGACGACATACGTCAGTTTCAGAGTCATCGAACACCAGTAAACATCCGCGTCCTTGGTCCAATACCCCGTGGAAAATCTTGTCTAAAATCATCTGAGAGAGTCTATCGCGGGAGCCAACAATCAGCTCATGAGAAATAAGCACAAGAGGAAGGGACGTACTTTGCTTCAACGTCTTGCCGCCCTTGTCCGACCTGCTGCGCGACGTATTCAATCTCGACGACTGAATAAGGCTCGACGATGCGCAGGAGGTTCTGCTCGAGTAACGTGTCATATAGCGCGGCGAGGTGCGACCGGATCGTCGGGTCGGACGATAATTCCTCGCGGTAGTCGCGCAGCGTCTGCTCAAACGCAGCGAGGTCACGTGTTTGATGAGCACGGGCGACGGCACGCATGCTTTCGACATCACGAAGTTGCGCATACTTGAGAGCGAGCTTGATCGACAAGAGGGAATTGACGTCCTCCGGCTGACACAGCAGACGTCAGGGTTATAAGTAGGGGCAGGTGAGAAAGACCAAGGGAGGGAAACGCACCAGGTTGAGCATTACTTTGCAGAGGAGCATGTATTTGAGCGCTCCAAGCGCAGATGGGTCGTCCTGGGAACTCAAGTTCTCAAACGTCTCGTAGAAGTAGGAGTACGCTGTCGTATAGTCTTTGTCCTCGGCGTGTAGAATTCCGGACTGTAGGTCTAGGGCTGCTTGGAGTTGTGGAGGGCAGTATATGGAGTTGGCAGCAGTGCGAGCAGATGTTAGGGAGGACTATTGGATGGACTCGTCGGAATGTGAGCGAAAAGGTAGGGTGAGACACGTACTTTGGACTTGGCAAGATTACCGATTCCGCGATAGACGCGTGATTCTAGAAGATGAACCTCTGTAAGAATCATCTTGTCGTCCAACCTTCGCAGTTCTGTCAAGAGAGTTTCAATCAACGCGAGAGCAGGTTTGTGTTGTTGAGTCTCCAGTTGTCTGGTAAAAGCATTCATCACACTGAGCGACGGGCCAAAAGCGACGAGCGTTAGGACTCACAAGCTAATGAGCCGAGTTTCTAGACTCTGCTTCAAGAATATACGCTTCTCGCGCTTAGCCCACTCTATGTTGTCATTCAGGACAGAGATCTGAGTTTGCTGGCTATTTGGAATGCCGTTGAAGAGTGAAAGTAGATTGCGGACTTTAACGGAGAGTGTCAGCATTTCAGACTCGTCAACCAAGTGAAAGTGCAGCACTTAGTTTAGCGGTTTTAGCCTTGGCAGTAGACGATAGGAAAGAGCGCGACAGCGTGACGACCTCTGCTAGCCCCTCTGCATTTCTGAATGAGCAGAATTAGAAAACGAGTTGGACAGTTAACAAACACGCGCACTTACTTCTCGTCCCTGTACAACTCTCCGAGTTTAACCAAAGCAGTTTCCTGATCCCGAAGCTCGTCCGGATTCACGGTTGATTTCGAAGCCTCGAGGATTTGTTTGTATATGGCCTCTCGTCTTTTCTGGTTCTTGACACCGAGGGTTTCAGCCTCTGCAAGTAAATCTGCGGTGGAGGACATTATTTGACTTTCTTGAAGAGGACGCGCAATAGGCTGACGCGTTTCGCAAGAATACGGTACGTCTCGGGTTAAGGTTTATATGGTAGTGTACGCGTACGCGTCGACGCACGCAAATCAAACACTTTCACGCCAAATGGCAGAAGAGAACGTCCTCCCGATTCCTAACCTTGCCCTACCACAGGAATGCTTCGTACTACAGCAGTCATCTCTCTCGCACCTACATGACAACGCTCGCGATGCCTTGCTCCGCGGCATCAAAGCCGACCAGATGGCGCCCTACTATCGCCTCGTCGTTGCGGCAAACGTCCTCCCTTTGGACCAGGCTCTGCTCGACAAGTTAGAGAAGGAAAATACCGCGGAGCTAGAGAGATTGGATCAAGTGCTCAAGGAGGCAGAGGAGACTGAGGGCGAGAGCGACATTGCCGACGCGCTACGGGCAAAGGCGAGCTACCTCACGAGAATCGGAGAGAAGGTGCGCCTGCGTCGAATGTCGACCCTTTAACGCTCACCGTCCACGTACACTGGTCTCACGCTATGTATGTAGGAAAAGGCGATCGAGGCTCAGCAGCTCGCCCTCGAAAAGACCGCCGGGCTGGGCTCGCGAATAGACATTGTCCTCACACTCGTCCGCATCGGTTTCTTCTTTGGCGACAACCAGCTCATCTCCACCAACCTCTCGAAAGCGGACGAGTTTGTAGAGACGGGCGGCGATTGGGACCGTCGCAACCGCCTCAAGGTCTACCGCGGCCTTCATCTCCTCTCCATCCGCCAGTTCAAAAACGCGAGTGCGCTCCTCATCGATGCGCTCTCGACGTTTACCGCGACAGAGTTGCTGTCTTATAACGACTTTGTGTCACTCACTGTCATTTCTGGGACGCTGACGTTGAACCGCGTCGATCTCAAGAAGAAGGCTCGCCTTTTCTCTATAATCTGAAGTTTAGAGCATCAAGCTGATCTAAAGACTTCAGATCATCAGCGCACCAGAGGTCATCAGTGCCCTACCGGAGCTACCAACGCTTGCAGACACCACAAAAAACCTTTATGACTGCCACTATGACAAGTTCTTCGTAGCTCTTGGTGGGTAATCTTGTCATTATTTCAATTTCTTTGCGTCTCTAACAGTCCAAAACGCATCACAGCAACCCTTGAACAGACCCACCTTCTTCCCTCACGCCTCCTTGCACCACACGCCCGCTTTTATGTCCGCGAGATGCGCATCCTTGCCTATGCGCAACTACTGCAGTCCTATTCCTCGCTCACGTTGGACTCGCTTGCACATGCCTTTGGAGTGACGGTTGACTTTGTTGACAAGTACGTCAACTAACAAATTAGCCCTGCTTTCTTCTGTTTGGTATCTAACGGGTCATCGTCGTAGCGAATTATCGCGGTTTATTGCATCTGGACGGCTACACGCTACCATCGACCGTGTACACGGTATCGTAGAGACAAACAGGCCAGCACTCAAGAATGCGCAGACAGACACAGTGATTCGCAAGGGTGACGTGTTGCTCAATAGCATCCAGCGACTGAGTAAGGTGCTATACTAGACGTACAGTGTCATGTAGTGTATGTATCCTATCCCATACTTTTTCACCCTCCACGGGATTGGGCGTAGCAGCCCATCAGACAGTGCAAGTTGCAAGTCCAGGGGTATAGATAAATTCAAGTTCTTCAAGGTCATGTTACCACGTCCCCTATTCGGGGCCTGTTGAGAACGCCTCGGCCAAATGCTGCCGCAACAGCACGGAATCCGTTCTCCTTGACGTCTGCCAAGAAAAGCTCGTGCTGGTCGGCCAGCCGCTCGTTGTTACGGCGTACTTCCTGTATGACGCCGTGCGCGCGCACACAAAGTGGGCATTCTGTATCATGATCGCCCAAGCATCTACGAGGGCGCACAAAAACAACAGTAAGCAATGATAAACAATTAGGGAGGACTGTGGAAAAAAGAACAGACCGCTGGTGGAAGCTGTGGTTACACATGAAGTGGACGCTTGGGAGGTCCAAGTGCCCACTACACTGCGAGCACTGCGTGGCGTGGAACAGCCGGGGGTGGTCAGGATCGGAGAGTTCCTCGACTTGCTTGAGCTTCGTGGCGGTCTCGAGCCGATACGACGCCGTCAGTTGTTCGTCCTTATGCACATAAAACAGGATCAGGATCAATCGCGAGCAGCGCCCGAAAAAAAAAACGCACCGTGTGCACCTCCTCGCGGGCCGTCCGTATACGCGCAAGTAACCAGTCCTTCACCAGCCCAACGCTCGCCACTTCATTCCGGCTGAGCACCTGCACGACAACGAGCGGTGGCATGATCGCGCGCTCCTCGATCACGCGCAGCACCTCCGCGAGGTCTCGTGTGTGCCTCGCCACCAGCTCCGGCGAAGACGTAAAGAAGCGCAGCGCGAGCTTGTACAGCTGCGGCGCCTCCCCACCATACTGCGCCAGACAACGCATGACCTCCGCCCCCGCGCTCGGGTCGTCGCCGCGCCTGTCTTGCTCCATCCAGAAGCGCAACACGTCTTCGTGCATCCCGAGGCGCTCCCAGAGTAGGACGAGCCCCGGTGTGAAAGACCGGGTCGCGCAGAGGATTAGCGCGTGCATCGGGTCGTACGGAAGGCGCTCGGCGGCGCGCAGGAGCTGCAGTGCCTTCTCGCGCAGCGCGTCCCCCCGCGCGCCCTCCCCGGCTGCGGAGGCGAGCGTGAGATACAGCTCGAGCAGTGTGTTCCAGACGGCCTGCCGGTCCGCCGCCTCGGCGCTGTCCTCGGTGCCTGCGTCGCTCGCACCTGTCGCACTGTCCTTCGGCCCGTCGAGGCTCTCGCCCCAACGTCGCAGCGCGACGGCCTCGAGGAAGACGACGAGGTGCTCTCGGTGACCGACAAAATTTGCAAAGTACAGCCGCGGAGAAGGACGCTTTACGGGTGGTGGTGCCGCGTGCACCGTAGAGGGTGGCGAAGGTGCCCGGGAACCATCAACCGTAGCTTCACGGCGCGGGGCGCGGTCATTCGGGCGAGCCGTCCGGGACGACGCGGCGGAAGACATGGGCGGGTCGGTAGAAGAGACGGGCGACACGGGTGCGGGAGCAGTGGCTGGACCACGGAGGGCCAAATAAGAGAGGTAAGAGCCACCGCCGGTAGGCTTGGAGGGTGTCGGCAACGTATCAGGTTCGGAGACCATAGGGTCTGTACCAGTGCAAATCTCGATGAGCAGTTGAGTGGTCTCATCAGGTAGCGCCGCCACCATGGCGCGGCCGTAGCGTGCAAGACTACTTTCCGTCTGTAAAACGGTGTTCGAGCACAATGAACAGATGCTTTAGGAGTAGGTGTAGACTCACGGCTTCTGAACCCAGGTGCCGCAGATACGCCAACGCTTCATTGAAATTGCCCGTGTCTTCGATCTGTATGCGCAGATAGTCCTCATGCCGCGACCACCTTTTTGCAAGGTAGGCAGCATGCTCGAAGTATCCAGCTTGACGGCACACGCGAATTGCCGTATCAAGGTCGAACGGTAGCTCGTCGGTACCACTCTCGCCGGTGGCTCCATTGCTACCACGCTTTGATTCCGTTTTGATAAAGCTGTCAAGTCGGGCAGCGTCCTTAAGTTTCGTGTATGTGTTGAGCAGAAGCGTTGTATGATCAGAGTTGGCTACTCCGAGCGAGTGTAATTCTTGTAGATACGTGACAAGGTTGTGAATACGCTGGGCATCTAAAAACTAAGCTAACGTCAGCGTCCCGCAGTACAAGACGAGGCGATTGCCGGACAATACCTTGCGAATGACGTAGCTTGGTTGTACGTAGCCGATCGTTTGAAGATATTGCTGCATGGCAGCGTCGTAGTCTGGCTTGGCATACAAGTGGTCTCCATACTGCCGGTGGATATCGGCCAGGCTTTCCTTGCTCATCTGCTGTGTCTTTGCGATATCCAACGCCAAGACATAGTACCCTCTGCCATAAAGCATACCCAGCTTCGTAGCCGTTGGCTTCTCTTGGAGGCATGAGAGTTTCCCGTCGTTGGACAGCACGTATATATTTCCCCATTGCGAGAAGACTTCCCTTACTCCTTCTGTGAATGCCTCATTGTGCGCCACAAACTTGTTCTCGAGGTCAAAGACGGTGACCTTGGTGACCTCGGTCCCGCTGGAACCCACGTTTCTGGCAGCAAAGTTCCGAATCGTTGCGGAGGCAGATGTCGCGTTGGCAGTCAGGGGTGGGGAGACAATGACTAGATAGTTTAAATGCGTGTGCACGGAGGTCTTGGGACCTAAATAAGGTGTCAACATACATATATGACAGCGATACTTGCCGCGTACCTTCGTACGCATACGAAGAACCCCTGTTCTCCGCTCCACAGATGAAGATCGCCTCATCACGCGCGACGACCATATCGCGCGCCTTCCAGTCCATGACGGCACACCCCAAGGCCGCACCGGCTTCATGAACTTCGCTCGCGGCGCCTCCGCTCCCGCGCCCAGATGCCTGGTACACCAACACGCGGTTCGTGGTGGCAATGAACAAATACGTGGCGGGAGTCTCGTCCGTAGGCTCGCGAAAGCCGAGAGCTGTGATGGGCTCCGTGGGGGACTCGTGCACAGTGCGGGGCTTGGGGATGGCCGTGAGGGATGTGGAACCTGAGAGGGCGGATTGATCCAGGTGCCGATAAAGAATCACTGTCCCGTCGCCGAGCCCAATGGCGAGAAATTCAAGGCCGGCGGAGAGAGCAATGGCCGTGACCTGACGAGAAGAATCAAAATTAACACATCATAGAGTAAAAAGAACCCGCTCAGAAGGGCTCACCGGGTGCGGCCGATTGCTTGTCTGCACTTTAGTTGAGCGTAATAACGAAGGTGCGCCGTTCTTGTCTGTCTTCTCCAGATGCCAAATTTTGAGGAGCGGGTTCCGAACACCGTCTCCTTCCTACGGGTTCAACGTCAACATTATACAATGAATACGAGCGAGAGAAGAAGCAGAACACGCACACCAAGGGTCACAAGGTACCCGCGCCTTTCGACCATGTGTGTTACGCGTCCATTAACATGTGCGACCCAACTCGATATAGACTCGAATTCCTTGTTGAGTACATGCACGCTCCCGTGCATGTCAGAAACTACTAAACCATACGCCGAAGACGTGATGGTTGAGATTGAGGTCGCGACGCGCAGTATATGCGGACTGTCGGCAAGGTCATGCGCATCTTTGACGAGCACGACATCGAAGAACGGAAATTGCCTCCACTGCAACACTTTATCAGAAAGGAACCAGGGTGTAATGAATGGCACGTACTCCCGGCGCAAAAGCTGTTGACGACGCTGCTGCAGTCGCTTTGGATGGTGTTGAGAGTGAAAGCATCAGAGTCAAGCACAAGGCGGGCCGGCAACGCCGCTCTCGGCGTTTGGCTCCCGAAATTCCCACACCCTAAAGCAAACTAGCCAGTTGTCGCCACATCTCCACCCGACGTAAAAAACAGCACAACACATCCTCGCCTTCATCCATGGCATTCTTCGGTCTCCGCAAGTGGCCCACACCCGTGAGTTCAAATTTTTCGATCGCGGGGGGCCATGTATTGCGCACACGATCGCTTGGCCCAGTTCGGTATTGTGATGCTCATTCTGCCCCATTCTTTTGCCCCCAGGTTTTCCGGCCATTGTGGCCCTTCTTCGCTGCTAGCGGTATCACCTACTACCTTGTCTCCAAAGCACAAGACACTGCAGTTCGCAGTGCGTCGTTTTGTCTTACCTCAAAGTCAGCCAACTCACACCCCCGCTCTTTCCCCTACCCTGTTTCCCTTTTACCCTTTTAGCCGAGGCATTCCGCAATGACCCACGCAACCCGTATGCGGCGCAGATCGCAAAGGAGGCGCATGCGGCCCATTAGAGCTGGATGTGTCACCTGTAATTCCGTGTCGCACTCGCCGATTCTACAATAGAACCCGTTTTGAATTGTCCATCCCCACGTTCCTTCTATGAACTCCGTTGTTGCGTGATCCCTAGCGACTGGGGCGGGAGTCGGACGCACTCCGACGTCGGTGTCAATGTTTCGCCGTGCCAAGAGCGCGCGTCAAGGATAAATTTGATCATGGCCTCGTGCTACTATACACCAAGCGACTGAACTGGCACAGAAGAACGCAACATCTGGGTGTAGAAATTTGAAACTGGGCTCAATCGATACACTCTATCTGAAAGTTATTCGAGTTCGAGAGCCCTAGGGTGAATATAACGGGGGATCTGAAAACACGTGAATCGATTGTTCAGATACCTCGAGGGTCGGAGCGCTCTCTGATTGTGCGCACCCACACTAAGTCCCTCTGTCGCACTGAAACAGATTTGGCGTCTCTACCGAGCTTCTTCGACTTGATCATGCATCGTCGCGAAACAGTGACTGGTCATCTCAAGTCAGATAAATTTTCACCCTGCGCAGTTGTGACGAGAGGCGCTCTCTAGCGCTGGGGCGCGTGATGCACAGGAGTGGCGCATGATCGAGGAAGACGTTACTGTATATTCCCCATGTCCAGCTTACGTATGGCCACGTTGGCTGCCACAGGGCCCATTTTCTGTGTGGATTTCCACAACGTCAATATTCATCCGCGTTGCCTGAGCCCTGACGTCTATTCCTGCTCTGCGTACAGTAGGCGTATTGCAGTACGTGCTCAAAATGACGCTCTTTGGTATCTTGGCGTTTTCGGGAAAACTGCTTGATGGCGTTGACACCCTTGCCGCGCACATCCATGTCGGTAAATGGATGGTGTTATACGCTCCAACCCCACATGACTTCGAATTGAGCGCGTTGAAATAAGCAGGATTATGGTATGCCAGCAATTGAGGCACGACCACGAGGCAGGGGGAAAAACCCTAAAGAGTCGGGCGGTGATGGAGTGTCCGAAGTCCTTCGGAGACTGACGGACGACGCCTGCGAGGTTGCCCTGTTCTCAAGGGTTATAGATGGGACGATATTGGGGAGGGTCTAGCCCCTTACCAGCGCTTCAACGAAGTATGGTAGATACCAATTCATCCATATCCACGGAACAACAATCATGCTTCTGGCTGAGTGGGGAAAACCATATCAGGGATGCATCAAATACTTTGCGTGGACATGGGGCGATACTAACGAGGCTGAACTTCTGTCGACCGACATGCTGGGGGTGTGTCATATGCCAACGTTCAGATATATATGGTTATTCGCTTCTGACAACTGCGTCACCCGCCGCATTTGCAAGATTTTTATGACGGCAAATGTTCAACCCAACTCAGCACCTTACGCCCATCCATGAACGGATCCCCCCCTGTCAATTGAGGGCGAAACACCACATGATGTATTGTGATGCGAGCTCAACAACATTAATCCGAGGCCATATGCGGGGAACGACGAGCAGGCGAGACCCGTCCAGGCTCACTAGGGCCGTCGTTTACGGCTGATGGGGGTACGGGATATGGCGACCGAGAAGAGGAAATTTGTAGTAGATGAGTGTCTGTTGCTGTGCGGCGACGAAGGGGAAATCGTTGTGATCAAGTTCTGGAGCATTCAGAGACCGGTCTAGACCGCAGCGGAATCGTAGGCGTTGCGGCAACAATGGCATTACCGCCCGAGCATTGCTTTCAGGACCCCAGTCACTGTGACTGAGTGGAGGAAAGTGTATTTTCCCCAGTTCCCTTGTCAATCTATATCTCTAATGACCTGGTATGGGTAGCGAGCGGGGTAGACACGAGACGTACTAACCAAGATAGGGATGGTTCAGTGAGGGGAAAAAGGGGAAGGGGAGAGATATGAGCGTGGAAAAGTTACATAATCGCCTCGAGGGCACACCGTGGGCAAAGCGAGCGAGGGGCGGGGGCATCTGTGAGCCCTGAGTTGAGACTCTGATTCCGCTCCCGGTTCTCTGCTCTACCTCTGCCTCGGTACTGGACTTATTTAAATCAAGTCATGGACCAGTCAAGTCAATATTCCAGTCTCCCGTCGCAGGCGCATCACTCCTCCCGCCAAATGTTTCAGTCGGCACAACTCCCTCCTCCATCCCAATTACACCAACTCGCCCCTTCGTCCTACTCAAGATCGAACACTCTACCACCCATCCCAGCTCTAGGCCCCAACCTCTCATCAAGGTATCCTCCTGCCTCGTATCATCCATCTCTTGTATCGGCTTCCCCAACCCTTCCCCCACCCACCTCCAACTCACAATCCTCATGGCCAACTCAACGTACATCCTCCTCTCGTGAGGAACGTTATCCCCCTCGACCACAGGAGACCAAGGTCAAACCGTTAATCCATGATCCGGTACTACCACCGCCACCACCGCCATCACAACCGGAGCCTCCGAAGGAATCAGAGGACAACATGCCCCCAACATCGGACTTCGTGAAGAAGCTCTACAAGTACGTCTCTATATCCCATGCCTGCCTATGATGCTCATCTCTTCTCAGGATGTTGGAAGACCCCTCATTCCAAAGAGTAGTCTCGTGGGGCCCCAACGGTGACTGCTTTGTAGTCAAGGTACGCTATCGGCTGCCCCGCGCTGACGTGAGATTAGAACCCCTGATCTCCCGCGATAGGATATGAATGAGTTCACAAAGTCCATTCTGCCTCGGATGTTCAAGCATTCGAACTTTGCGTCCTTTGTCCGCCAGCTCAACAAGTACGATTTCCACAAGGTTTGTCATTTTTACCTCGTTTCCCTCCTCGCCCCCTCCGGCAAGCGCCGCTAATCGGTCCGGTATTCCGTAGGTCAAGAACACCGACGACAGTCAGTATGGGGAACACGTGAGCTTTGCGCCCCACCTATCATCCCGTCACATCTCATCCCTTTCACAAAGAGCTGGACTTTCCGTCACCCTGATTTCCACGCTGACCGTCGAGATGCGCTTGAGAACATAAAGCGTAAAGTCCCCGCAGCACGAAAGTCATTACCAGCGCGCGGCCCCCACGGCGAGTCGCCCTCGCCATCATCAGTAACTATTGAGGCCCTGCAAGCGCAGGTTGAGCGTCTCGTCCAAACACAAGATGACATGTCTGCCCACATACGCCACTTAGAGAACAATTATCAGAACGTGCTCACCGAGATGGTGAACTTCCAACGGAATATGGCGCAGCAGGATGGCCTCATGCAGAATCTGATCAGTTACTTTTTGCAGATGGAGAATGGTCAGTTTAATTTTTGAAAAGTGGCTTTTTTTGCGTTTCTTTCCGTGTCCACTTTTTTTCCTCTTAATGATGGGTTATCGGGGCTGGTTCTGGTTGGGCGTTGTATGTTGTAACAAAAAAAAAATGTTTCAATTCGTATTTTCATACTTTTACTCCCTTTTTAAAAATGCAAACGCTGACGTTACTCCCGATTATCAGGGAAAACAAAGACGGAAGATGCACTGTCCAGTTTCACATCGGATGCCAATCCGTTCCTTCCGACACAAGAAGCACAACGAATAATAGGTTCATATCCGGAAACCGACGTAGCCCGGGCCTCGCTCTTTCAAATGAATGAGATTTCTCGGAGGGCCGTTGGCATGTCGTTTAGTTCGAACGTATCTGGAGCGGCCTCGGCCTCTGGCTCGGTGCAGCCACAAGGGACCAGCGAAGCGCCCGCAGCCTCGACCAGTGCTTCTGCGGCTGCGGCCAACGCTAGCAATCCACCAAGACCTCGAAGCGCACATCAGATTTTCGCGGCTGCCGCAGGACTACTCGTTCCCCAATTCAACCCACCCGAAGGGGATCTCCCACTAAGCCGTCAGGATGCGCTGGCCCGTATGGAGGAGTTGCAACGTAACCGACCACAGAGCGCCCAGGGCGTCGCCTCTAGTATGCCCATTAACGCGGACGGGCCTAGCATCCCTTCTGGTTCTGAACCATTCGTCATGCCGCCGGCCGATGGGACCGCAACCGCAGAGGGCGCGATGGCACAGTACCCTTCGCAAAGCATTTCACATGAGGGCCTACAGGTGTTTACACTCGGCCACCTGCTCCCTCGCTCAGGCGAGGACGACGCTAACGGCAACTGGACCTTCGACGCCAACTCGCTCAGTGGCCTGCTGCCGCTCCCGCTAAATGGCACGGAGGAAAACGATGTTGCCAATACGTCGCCAACGCTAGCGAATCCGTCCGCTCCGCCGTTTGAGACGGCGCGCCCGCCCACCGCGGGGACGCTACGCGTACGGAGGTCTGCCTATGTTCCCGGATGGGCCGTTCCGCCTCGTGTTTTGTTGGTTGAAGACGATGCGGTCAGTAGGAAACTGTCGAGCAAGTTCTTGCAGGTCTTTGGGTGTACCATCGACGTCGCTGTGGACGGCGTCGGCGCTGTCAACAAGATGAACCTCGAAAAGTATGACTTGGTGTTAATGGTACTTTTTTTTCTCTTCTGCGTCTCGTTTTGTGTCACTTATGGTACCCACCTCACTCCGCAGGACATTGTAATGCCCAAATTAGACGGCGTGTCGGCGACGAACCTTATCCGTCAGTTTGACCACATGACGCCCATCATTTCCATGACGAGCAACTCGAGACCGAACGAGATAATGACGTACTACCACTCCGGTATGAATGACATCTTGCCTAAGCCGTTCACGAAAGAGGGTCTTCTGGAAATGCTCGAAGTATGCGCCTATTTCCCACCTCATTTATTTACCTCTTGACACTGACGGTGATGCACGTGCTTTAGAAACATCTGATACACCTCAAGGCGATCCAGCAGATGGGTAAATTCCCTCGCGCGATCGGTGCGCCAGACGCGAGTATCGAAGAGGACCCCGAAACGTCAATGGCGGTGCAGCCGTCGATGAACCCTCTCATCGAAGACAGCGGGCGTATCGACCCACTCGCTGGGATGGGCCTAACCCAACAGCAGTACCAGGCGATCTTGCAGGGTCTCGTTCATGGCGATAGCTCGCTGAGCGCCGCTGTAAACGGTCCTGGACCCGGCGCGGGTTTCAGCATCGGAGGAGAGAAACGCTCTTTGGATGATGCTGAAGACGAGCGCGACGGCAAGCGGGGCCGCTTTGAAGTGCTAGAGTGATGCGTTCTAGATCACGCGGTTCATCCAAATACCTCTCATCTCATCTCATCTCATCTCATCTCACCCCTCCTCTTCTCCCCTACCTTTTATTCTCCTCTCACGTTTTTCGATTTTCTAATCCTCTCTCTCGTGCCTTGCTTTTCATACGCCACCCCCATCCACGCGCATTCGACCGCTTTACCCAATCTTACCCCCAATATACAACCTGGATCTCTCTGACATCTAACCACTTACGCGTCGGGGTTTGTCTTTACCCCAAGACTTGTCCCACTGTCTATGCAGCCAATCCATCCACAGCACTGTGCATTACTGTGCAATATCCGGCGAAGTTGTGAACGTTGTACAATCACCTTTCTCGCTCGCTCTCCCCTCCACCCCCCATCAGATTCTTGCTCGCGTACCTGCTTTCTCTCTCTCTTTCTCTTTTTGCTTACTATTTTATCCCCTTAGCGTGTTTTCGCCGCTTTTACCTCTTCTTTTATTCTCACTTCGACGACAGCGACTTTGTCTATGTGCAGACGCGGTGGCAGGAGGAAATCTACAAGGAAGGGAGTCACGAACGAAAAATCGCAATGAATGACAGATGATGCTTGTATCCGTAGTCAATATTCGACTTTTTTTGATATTTTCCGCTCGCAGCATTCATCACCCACGTTTGCTGTGTTGTGTTGTATTTGCCCTTCTTTTTTTTTTCCTTACTTAGCACAAGCTATTACCAAGTTACCATCATGACCCTCACCGCTGCACGAGATCTGAGTCCGTCGATTGCAACTTGAAGCATGGCATGAATTGAACAAATACCGGGACCTTCTGGCGACGGCTCGCGAGATCGCAGGTACGCTACTCTGGCCTCTGGCCGCCTCGCACCGTTAGCGTTATTAGGGGTATATCTTCGACTTTGCCAGGTCTCCATTATCACGGGCCGTATCATAACAAGGAGAGGGAGTAACCTGCCAGTGCTCAGGAAATTGACGCCGTTCCATCGTCACGCACGTGGGTGGTGTAATATAGAGGCATAACCACTAGGTCGTTGACATATTCCCCCGCTGTGGCCCCGCAATGGGGCGACATGCGCGGCGGTGGCAAGAGTGGCGAGGAGCTAATAGAATTGATGCCACCTTGAGTGATAGTTCATTGTAGAAGATTCATCGATATCCAGTCCGCACGAGATGGGATTGCACCAGTGCACCTCTTGCACCCCACTGGAATGTGATCGGCTTCCAAGTACACCCCCAAATTATGATCACAGGAAGCGATTGAGCACAAGCTAATATAATAGAATGGATACTATACATTTCCATAGTGCCTACAGTCCATTCAACGTATCGACGTCGTCCATTACAGCACATGAACATTAGGATCATGTTTCAGGTGGAAGAATAGTTTGTCTGCATCTCGGTGACTTTTCCCTACAAAGCAAGCGATTCATCATGGCCACAAAATTTCTCCACCTTCCCAGTAGCCACGAGCCCTTGGACTTGCACGTTCTCCCGCAACCGTCAAATGCCCCTGGTATATCAGCTTGACAGGAATGTTCCTGCCTGGACTGCGCCTTCTTGCGCCGCACCAAGTACTGGCCCAAGTAGATACAACTCGCGACCACATAAATCGTTACTACCGCCCATTGGAACCACTGCAACAATGGAGGAAGGGGTGGGAGCCCGTTTGACGGCACTGGGCTGCTTGTGCCGGCAGCTGGTGAGGTATTTGTCCCTGTGGCAGTGGCAGTGGGCATCGGGGACGCGCCAGCCTGAGTGCTGGTCGCGGCTAGTACGGCGACGATTTCGATAAGGATCGACACAACCACGGTCGGGCTTGACATATCTACAACGAAGGATGATATTTCCTGAGTGGTCGTCGGACTGGCCACGGTAACCAGCGTTGTTCCGCTGTTCGTTTGGCTGGGGACTATCGTTGACTCGGTGGATGGTGTGCTGCCAGTGCTGAGCGTGTCGATTTGCCTACGCCTGATCCCCAATGCCGGTTCGCCCGTGTCGGCGATATGTGGGGCAGTGAGAGCTACCCTAGAGCACCTTTCTAATGCAAAGGGGCTATCGAGAAGAAAGGAGGCGCATGAGCGTCTCGAATGACCATTCATCTCGAAGTACTACTAACCTCGCTGCCGAGTCCGAGTCGGAGGGGCATGCTCCACATCAGCAAGATGACAAGTGACTGGATATCCTGGGACCAGCTCTCCCAGCAGATCCAGCCGTTTTCCAGTCCGTCTGGATCCAGAAGACTAGCCCAGACTTTTAGTGACATGCTGGGGCCAGTCATC
>Ga0307512_10002034_pt1 | contig 26702 bp, 24 predicted proteins | sample 14_EM_MG_FD_200267 | JGI IMG/M metagenome (GOLD analysis project Ga0307512, IMG submission 200267) | Populus trichocarpa ectomycorrhiza microbial communities from riparian zone in the Pacific Northwest, United States - 14_EM | ecosystem: Host-associated > Plants > Roots > Unclassified | place... | reverse complement strand
TATATTTATTGAACTAAGTACAGCCGCCTATCCAAATATCTCTTTCTCTCCTCGTCTTATCCTAAGACTCAACTTCTCGTTCCTGTACAACGAGAACTCCCAATCTAAACCTATACCACAGGCCGTCCCCTCTGTAGATATAGATCACGCTTCCTCGTCGAACAACAGGTCCTCGGAAAACTCCTCGAATGGTAACAAGCCGGTGTTCAGATACCGTAACACCAGGTAGTCGATATTCTCGAGTTCCACGAAACGTAAAACCACTCGGTAGGTGTGGGTTACACTGAGCTCTTGCAAACTCAATAGAAGATTGCCAAATAACTCGACAACTCGTTGCAGTGCGTACTCGGCTTGTGTATACCTGTGTCCAGGCATATAACGGATAATCGCGTCGGTTGATTAAGGAAGAAATAATGAAAACTTATATCTTTTTAAAGTATAGATAAATAGATAGAATTCTTAATAATATTTTAAGATCGTCTTCGGTGTTCTGAAAGCTAACTTGTGTGCTGATGTCCTCCAATTCCTTCGACCAACACTGGCTCCTTATAGCCCATGCTTCCTTATAGCGATGATAGCGTTATCTCAGCCACACCTCCTTAGCGCCCGGAAATAACTCGCCACAACACCCTCAGGTAATTGCGCTCATGCGACATGGTTTAAAAGCGTTACGCTCCTGATAACAATCAGGCCATCCGTTGCGTGATATCACCTCAGGCATCCTTGTATCGTACAAGTCGGTAGTTGGAACATTCTATCGCCCGAACGATAATGCTTGCGCCTCTTAATCCCTCATACACATGAGTTATTAATTGCGTCATAGACTTAGTCGGCGACCAACCGATGCTATGCCAACATAGATTAAAGACGCGTAAGCTCGTACTCGATACGAGGTTACATTGCGATCCAGACCACCAGAGTCAACTTAGTGATGCTCGCTCTAGGCACATTTGCCTACGTCATTAATCCCTCAGTTACGTCATGCTCAGGTCGAGACCTTTATCTCCAGACCGGAACGTGCCTCTCTGAACCCCCATCCCGCTTTCGGGTGGGGAGAAGAGTTCTCTTACTTGCATGACCAACTGCCGTGTGAGATTACCCCACATGTCTTGGTATAGTATCCGGGTGTGAACGAAGTCCCCTCACTTCGCGCGACCAACATGTACTCTCCCCTCATAGCATGTTGCTGACCACTTGAACGTTCACATGCATAGGTCTAATTCACATCATAGATATGTATGCATCTCGTATACTAATTCAAGTATCTTTATCGCTATCAAGAGATATCCCTTAACATCAGGATGCCGCAGTCAGCGTGTCGCTGTAGTTTTTCCCAGTAGAGGCTGCCAATATCTGTTGAATGTATGTGTGCAACCAATCGGAAGATAAATGATCCAAGATGCGAAGCTAAAAATCGTTGACGCTCTGTTGATGCTCATTCTCAGAATAGGGCAGTGACTGTGTTGATGTTTCTTTTGATAATAAATGCTGCCAATACATTGGTTATGCATAACAGCGACCAAATTTCCGTGTAATTACTGGATTTACAAAACAACGATTCATTGACACTCTGTTGACACTCAATTCACTGTATTATCCTTTCAACATCTGCTGCCATCGATAATAGTTTTCATCCTGATATGGACATCTTGGTAGTCTTTTCTCAGATTAATACTTGGCCCTGTGGCAAAGCTGTGTGCAGTATCATTCTTGCACTGTTCGCTCTCACATGACTAAAATTTATGTATCTTGTCAAAAGCTTCATTGCGCCTGCTATACATCTGTTTATCAACCGGTATTCACAAGCTACTTCTCACCATTCTCCCATAATATATCTCTAACTAAAACTCTCAGTCAGGATACATAAAGAAGCAGGTGAAATATTGACGCATCCTGTCCTATTTTTCTTCACTCCCATATTCCTCCACGTTTCTATTGCATTGACCGTCGTAAACACCATTTCAGCCAGTCTCTTTGACTTCCGTGTAGGCCAAATGAATCTGGGAACATGCGGCACTGCGCTAACATCCCGCTGCTCAGGGCATTCCGGATCCTCGATGCCATTAGCTTTCTCTGAATCAGATTCAACGTCCGCTGTGCAATCGTCTTTGCTGTCATTAGGATTGCCTGAGTCCCCATTCCTGTTAAGCCAATCTTCAGTGTCCGAAATGATTTCGGGTGTGCACTCCTCATCACTTTCGATTGCATGACAGTTGATTCTTCGGATTTGGCAGCCATTCAATATCTGAGTTCGTCCTCCAGGGAGGTCCTTTGCAGACAAAGGTGGTGGCAAAGGAGAACTTTCTGACAATGTAAATGCAGCCGCACCATCATGTTGAAAAGTGACCATGAGGCCTTGACGATCTCTTCCGTTTCTGAAATGTATCCCACGGCGATCATATGCTTACTTTGAGCGCGAGATTCCTCCTGGGTAGCACTCAGGTTTTGGCTGCCCTGCCACATCTCCAAAAAGTTGTGAACTTTGTCAAGTCTGTGTATTTTCCTTTCCTCCGCCTCATTCTTCATGTCTGAGTTGTGCTCTGTATTCGTTGAATCCAACTCACAGTCAGCGCCTGCCAAAATCCTGTTATTGGGTCGAGCAAACTGCCTTACAATGAATTTTTGGCGAAGGGTCCCGCCTGTTGTTTTTGACTGCCTCCAGCCGATGACATCTCGGCCAATGGAAAAATGGGCCTCCACTCCGACACTATGTGGTATGATAGAGAATATTTCGCGCGCCACATTGGAAAGATGGGCGTGCTTTGAGTTTGTTTCCGCCTGTTGACACCACCGGTCAGTTATGTCTGGTAACCACAATGTACTGCTCATATCCATTGGATCGGAGTGGTACTCATTTAGATTTGGATTAAGTTGCCCCAAGTTCTTTGGTACTTCAGGTGGCAATATCAACGAGAGCCTGGCTGTGGTCAATAGACGTGCTGTGTGATCGCTTGGTCTGGGTGTCGTCTCAGCCGCATTGTCAGGCGTTGAGTATCCTTCATCATTCATGGACAGATCATATGGATCGAAGGATGATTCACAGGATACTGAGTCCGTTGCAGAGGAGACGAGATTTCTGCTTGGTAAGCTTTCTTGCTCATATTTTCCCACACGTCGATGTTTGGCACAGTATTCATTCCTCACATACTTCAGAAAGGCCTCTTGGTATTGGGTAGTATAGGATGTCTCATTCTCAGGATTAATATCCATTCCCTTGTCCCACTTTCTAAACAATCGTAACTTTCAAACAGGATCGAGAATATGTGCAGAAATGAAAAGCGTGCCCGTTGTTGGAGTCACTTCAGCATAGTATTTAGACAGCTTCTGTCGAGCTAACTTCACATCAAAGAACAAGTCTTCTTTCCATGGAGTCTTCTTCTTAGCCAAAGCTCACCTCACGCCATCCATATGATTGAACATGTCATTGTACTCTATGATCACATGATGAAATGTAACTGTATGCCTCTTCAACATCCACAGGGTCCAATATCAAAATGGCCTCAATACTTCCATGACATACTTCACAAGAGTCCACTCATCTTGAGTTGTGAAAAGGGGCCGGTAATCAGAGTATTGTAGATTTCGGAGACACTCACGTGTGAATTGCTGTAATCGGTATGCCCACTTGAGCAACTGCAGTGTTGAGTTCCCACATGTCTTCACGTCCATAATCGGTAGAACTGCGAAGTGAACTTTCGGTTTTTGAATGGCGATGAACTCGTTTCGACGACCAGGTGTCAGCGTAATCAATTCAGCAAGCATTCTCTGCTATATGAAGGTCAAATTCAGGATTTGCAAAATATCATGAAATACGTACTTTCTTCATTATGTTTGCAAAACCTGGTTTCATGGCCGTCACCTGATCAATTCTAGCGTTGCTCTCTTTTCGAAGTCTTTGACTCTTCCCAATGTTTATGCCTTCCTTCTCTCCAAATTGCTGATTGCACTCATGGGCTTCCAATGACTTGATGTGGCCTTTTACACCAAGACTCCTCAGGAATGCACCTAAAACGAGCTGTATGACGTGCGCCATGCATGGAATGTTGTTCCTCAACGCAGACCACTGGATTACAGATACCTCGAGTGTTGATTGCAGCTCGAGTGTCATCGAGTGATTTGAGGAAGCATTATCAGTCGTGAAACCAAGCAAACAGCAATTGGTACGCTCAAAACGATCGGGCACCACCTTCAAATGTATCACTAGGCTTGCTCCAGTATGTTGGCCCTTGACCTATCATTATTGATTTGCTTTCGAAACGGGAAATGAACAGGGGATCAACGTCATCGATAGCGAGTTGAACTTCATGCAATGCCCAATTGTGATCCACATGGTAAGCAATGACTGACGTTGGGGATAGTTTGCTCGGTGATGTCCATCCATCCAAAGCTAAACTCACTATATTTCGTGACGGCAATTGCTTCATAATTGCATCCATGGTCAGTGCATAGTCCCTCTGGCAAACATTGCTAAGGGTCATAGCGGATCGCAGTGCTAGGTCATTGTGTAATGCCTGATATGACCGTTGTAGCTCTAGATTCAATATTGCGTTCCGTGGAGTATGAGCCGAATCAAAATCTAACATCTGGTAGCAATTGCACATGTCTGGGTGAAATTTGGAAGTTTCAAAGTCTCTAGCTGCCTGTTTGGAACGTTTCGTCTATTATTGTGGTCAATATGGATCAACCTGGATGTCAAATATGATCTTCCTCTGCGAACTTACAATTGTGATTCCTCGATTTCCTTGCCTTTTCAGCATGGCCAGAGCTGTTCCGTCGACCGTCAAACGAGTCGATTCAGTAACCTCTGACTCTGTAAATTCGTTTAACTTTGTGATGTGAGCTTTTGCCAGCAAGTGTTTTCCCATTGAGCTGGTCCCATGTTCTGATTGATGGCGAAGAAGTTCATGGCAAATGATACATATGAAGCCAGGGTTGCCCGTCTCCTCATTTCCGCAGTGTAAATAGAATCGCCATGAAGACTCATGTCTAGAATTATCCCAGGCAATAGGCTGCGTCGAGCCTACATTCATTGAAGCCCACCAAGAATTGAAGATGATTTGTTTAGTAAGGTTGCTCAAATCACGAATAAAGAGACTTTCATTTCTGGAACAGATCATAACCTCGGGCAATGAGATGTTCAATGATATCGATCGAGACATGGCGGTAGGGATCTGAATGCTGGGTAATCCGACTCGGACGACTGCTGAAAGTAATGATACACCAAAACACACTGCCAGTTCCTCACTATTGACTCTACAGCTACAAGCAAAACAATCAGATCTGTGAGACATTGCATGCATATTTGTGAAGATGTATACCAGGACATATTGAAAAGACTGACCACGTAAAACTCAATTCAGTAATAATGCGATGCAGTCCATTGCTTTGTAGCTTACTGAGCTCCCACAATAATTGTTGACGCTTGGTGGGCACACAATTGTTGGTGGGGGATGTGATATCGTCAGTAGCATCTTTGCGCGTATAGGCACCTTATATTATGATCAGAGGATACCATCGTTCCATAGCCCGTAGATTATCCAAGATACATGACCAAAAATCATTGACACTCTGTTGACGCTCTTTTTTAGAAGTTGGCAGCGATATCATCACTAGCATTGTGGCCCATAGAGGCGGCCGATGAATTGATTATTTGGTCAATGGCGATTCACAGCGCTTTGAGTGTCCAAGATGCAAGACCAGGAATTCATGACGCTACAGTGACACTCATTTTTAGGAGGTGGTAGCGATAGGGTCAATAGCATTTTTGCCCATAAAGACAGCAGATGCGTTGAATATGGGTTAACACCGTTCTGAAGCCCATAGATTGTCCACGATGCAAGACCATAAATCGTTGACCCTCGAGTGACGCCCATTCATTGGAGCTGGTAGCAATATTGTCAGCAGCGTTTCTGCCCCTAATGGTGGCAGATAGATTGATTATGGGTTAACGCCACTGCACAGCGCATTGAGTGTCCATGATGCATGACCAAAAACCGTTGACGCTCTGTGGACTGTCATTTTCAGGCGGTGGTAGCGATCTCGTCCATAGCACCTTTGCACATAGAGGCGGCCGGGAATATGAATATATGTCGACGCTGTTGCATAGCCTTTTGATTACCCACGATGCATGGCCAAAAATCGAGGTTGCTCCGTTGACGCTCCTTGTTAGGTGGTAGTGATATCGTGACTACCATTTTTGCCAATAAAGGCGGCTGATGCATTGATTATGAAGTGACGCCAATGCATAGAGCTTTGAGTGTCCATGATGCAAGACCAAAAATCATTGACGCTCCATGGACCCTCATCTTTAGGAGGTGGTAGGGCTATCGTTGCCGCTATTTATACCCATAAACGTGGCCAACACTTCTATTATAGCTTACTATCGTTGAACAGCTGTTTGATTGTCCAGATGCAAGAACTAATATCATCGATACTCCGTTGGTGCTCATTTTTGGGCCATAGTAGCGATGTCCATGGTAGAATTTATGGCCTTAATGGTGGCCAGTACTTTGATTATGTGTCACAGCAACCATGGATGTTTTGATTATCAGACTCACAAGCCCGAAAATCGTGGACACATCATTGACGCTCATTTCCAGGATGGCTCAATGAGCGTGTCACTCTCCTTTTTACCTATAAAACCCAACAATTCAATCACTTTGGAAGGGTGTGACTATGCCGCCGTTTGTTAGCCGAATATGGAACGACAGAAATCGTTGACAGTCAGTTGATGCTAAACTTAATAACATACTATCAGTCAGTGGATGCTCAACAATTAGATGTAAAAATGCATATAGTCGTCATTGGCAGCTAATAAATCGTTTCTATGTATAATCATTTGCATCCATAAGCTTCCAGGCCTCTCAATTGCTGATCCACCAATAGACATGTTATCTGAGTGATGAATGACGTTGGCCCATGATGTTCCAGCACTGTCGGCTGGCAACTAACCGCATATAAATCTGTACACTAGTCTTGGATATATTCTGCCCGACTTCCTCACCTTTCCTCATCCAGCTCATTCTCTGCGATTTTCCTGACCTACCATAAGCAATTTTCAACATCTCGCCAATGTGCACCAGGTCTGTGCAGAGAGTTATGCAGTTGGATGCATGATCGTATGCAGCTTGACAGTCGTCATTCATTCAGCCTTGCATTGTGCTTTGACCGCTGCATCTTTGAACTGTATGACATGACTGACTTAGATTTTGTTAGTGAGTTTTGTCTGTGATTTAGTATTCAGTGTCTAACTTAACAGTAACGGGCAAGACGATATCATGTTCATTGGTCGTCAGTCAATGTGATTTGAAGTCTCAACCATTGGCCCAGCCTATCCGACCCTTGCACATGCCGAGAGGAATTTTCATGTCTCACGATTTGGTCACTGAAATCAAGTAAAAGCTGACACAGAGCAAAATAGGTTCAGATAATGCATTTCAAATTGATTCATCATCAGAAATGCCAATTTCCGTATTCATTCCGCTGTCAACGCAGGAGCCCTCCGCATGTCTTCGTCGGAATCTGATTTCAATATGGTAATTAGCTTGGGACGCGATATGCAGGGGTTAATGCTTATGAGGTAAAGGTGATTCGATTTCTGGATTGGTGACCAATCAGGCATCAGGGCGACCGGGCGGGACGGAATGCATTCGTGTGTCCGCGTTTCCCGTGAACCTTGCCTCATATAACCACTCACTGGTCGAGAAGTCACTTGCGGCATATTCAAATTTCCGGGGACGCTATCAAGAGTCTCCATAGGCTCACCAAATGTCATCGGCAGAGATGACACTGCATCATCGGCCATTTAAGGTTGAATGACCGCCGGAACCTTCAATTCGGTCATCTCCAACTACATATCCCTCTCACAGGAGTAGTCGGCCGAGTCTCCATCACCTGGTTGTGTCAATCCGTCAAGCTTCATCTGCTTCTGCCGAAAACGCTCCATGCCATACTGTACCATTTGAGAGATTGTGCCAATCACCCAGCTGGATTTGTCATCCTCGCTAAGCTTGCCCCCCGCAGGATCTTCTTCATCATCATCCTCGTCTTCCCTGTCCTCCCCATCATCCCAACTTGCAAGATCTCTCAGACTATCTCCGATGGTGTTCAACATCTCCTGACATGCTGTTTCAGGCTTGGTGGTTGTCAATCCCGCCTTTTCAGCATTTCTCATATCATCCTGCTTCTGTTTAATTGCTGTCACTGCATCTTCAACTCACTTTCTTGCCACAGCATTCTCTCTTTCCACATAATCCTCGATCCATTTCTCCTTCTCTTTATTGTTTAAGAAGTGAGTTTCTCGTGGTTTCCCCGCCGCAAGCTTTATTTTGAATCGCAAGCTATGCAAACCTCCCAAGGTGCAGACCCATTCTGCATCCAAGCCACTCTCTCCTTTATTCGCATGATGATGTCGTCGTGTTGGGCGCTTTGACGATGTGGCCAATTGGCCTGCCTGTAGTGGCGATAGGTTCTTTTTCGGAGAATTGACCATTGTATTTTGTGTTAACTTTGTTGATGGATGGGATGTTGGATGTTGCAAGATACGGACCACATAGAGGCAACCTGCGTCTTGTATGTTGAGGTTGGTATGGTTAATCGACTTGAACAAAGCACAATCAGCTTTTTCACCGCCACTACATGGGGAAGAGCAATGCTAACCGTACATCATGACATGAAGTTTAGCGTGTGTTTCATGTCAGATCCCAGGGATTTCTTGAGACAAACATCAGCAGATGTCCTGTATGTCAAAGAATGTACCATTTCTATCACACTATGACGAGATTTCGGCGGTTGTTCACTGTGACTCATCCCTGTAAACCAACACACAACATTCGACCAACTTGGTACAAATCGCAGGATGGTTGGCCACTCATGCAACTTGCAGTTATGCGCCACAGGATTCATCTTGTGTACAACAAGCAAGTTGGCTGTTACGCATGCCAGTTTGACTTGCAGCTAACTATATATTCCTCAGGACTTCCCACTTCTTTTCGTTATCTTCTTCTTCAGAACTCCCCACTTCGTTTCTTTATCATCATCTCTTCACTTCCACAGCAGCCAATCATGGCTCCACTAACACCTCAGCGCAGTAAGAGTGGAACAGAATCAAGCAGAATGATGGGCGTTTCATCCATTACGCCACCCTCCCTGACCCATCTACAAATCAAACACAACTTAGTTCACCGCTACTCTGCAAATGCAGCCACCGAAAATATGACACGGGACACATACTGAACAATTATCTGTTTAACCGGAGGCAGCAAGAATGATAGGTAGTATGCGATCGGATGTAAATGTAGTTGTATCGAGGTACACGGCCGTCAATGAATGATATCACATACAGCAGGAGTATGTAGGGAGCTGCGTGACCAATTTATGGCCTCCCGTGATGGGCAACCTCCATGGTCAACCAATGCATTCGTCTGCACAGTCCGCAAAATTGAACATCATGACGTTGTCATCTCTGGGATTTTTGGAGACAAATTTAGTGAGAAGAATCCTCAAGAGTGGACCACACAGGCTTCAACCACCGTAGATGATGCTACGGAAGAGTATATGGCGGAGGTAATAGCCGAATCTACTATGTAGATGCAGCAACAAATTTCTTCTAGGTTTTCAACATGTCTGCAACTATGGCAAGGCAAGGAGGTTGGGTACAGCTAGAACAGTCTGACATGTGCCTGGTTTTGAATATGGCCAAAGTGGCCAAAGGGGGGTTTTCGCGCTCTGCAGTAGAGGAAACCCAATTTCTAATCAAGGAACCTCGGGCTGAAGTCTGCGAAGAGAAGAAACGGGGAGTTGAGTTTCCTGGGCATAAACATGTGAAGGCTGCGATGGAAAGACACCCGGCCATACTTCTGGAAAATCAGACAGATGGCTGCGTTCCTTGCCAAAATGGCACAGTACAGAATCCCCAGACACACTGGAGACGCAATGGCACAGGTGCACATCCAGCATAGCGACACAGACAGCCAACCCCAGAACCGATGCCACATCCACCCGAAACTCCACATGTTCCATCCGGTAACAATGAGGCAGCTCGCGTATCCGAAATTGAATGTGCGACACCCGGATATGTGTATATGCATACTCCTCATCGCAGTGCTCAATTTTTCATTCTTGATACATATTCCAAGGCTCACAAGCGTGATAAAGATTTTAATCCAGATTTGCTGACTGATGACGGAACATCCACTGATTAGTACACATCCTGCTGTGTCTTAATGCAGCTGACATCCATTTTGCAGATGACAGCAGCCAATTAAGTGAAACTGACAGTGAAGATTCGCATCGATCGAATGGAATGGGATTTGTGAGTGTAATATTGTGTACAATTAGCAGACAGTTTAAAGTGTATTTCGAAGGATATATTTATATGTAGTACTAAAGAACCATGTATTCATGAAGAAGAAAGTACATGAAGATGGTACCAAGACTGCCAAAACACCATTAATGATATAGTCGGCCAAATTAATTGATACCATATTGAGCATACGCCCATAGCAAAATGAGCGTCCATGGAGCTTCAACGATCTTTGGTTTTGCATCATTGGTAGTCTGCGTGGCGATCAGTCAAGACCATTCATAAATCCTGTAATGACTGGCTGAATAGGCAAAGGAGTGAGCCTCACGCTCCCTGCCCCATTCTGAATTTGAGTGTCAACAGAGCATCAGCGATTTTTGGTTTTGTATGTTGGGTAATTCCAAAGCGATATGGTCGTTCCTATATATAATCAAAGTATTGGCCTGCTTGATACAGAAAAAAGATAGCAACATGCTCCGTGCCCCTGGATGAGAATGGGCATCAACGGAGCGTCAACGATTTTTGCCCTTTCACCATTGGTAATCAAGGTGGGATGCATTGGTTATTGTGTACATATGATGTTCTGACAGTAATTCTTGCCTAAAACAGTCATGAAATCTTGGTTCCATCATTGTAATCAAAATTAGTTGTTACTGGCCGAGAGGCTGTCACGGGAACATCTCTTGCTTATCTGCCTAGAGAGGCTGCCACCTCCTCCTTAATAAAGGTTTGCAATCATGCGCCACCTATATTACCCAAGATGCGAGACCTTAAATCGTTGACGCTCATTCGACGCTCATTTTGAAGATGGGGCAGGGAGCGTGTTGCTTCTGGTTTTGCCAATAAAGGAGGCCAATACCTCAGTTATGACTATCTGCAAACAATGCCCGCTATGATTACCCTGAATGCAAAACCTTATATCATTGACGGTCTGTTGACACTCATTCCCAGGATGGGGCAGGGAGCATTTGGCTACACAGTTTGATCACAAAGACGGCCATTACATCCAAAAAGAACCTCTACGTACCATTGTTGATATTTCACAATTAACATTAGAATATCTGAATGCCACCATTAATAGAACGTCTAGAAAAGAAAATCACGTCTAGAAAAGAAAATCCCCAGATTGGACCTGATGGGTTTAGCCAAACCCAGTGAAACCCGCAGTTGGACGGGTACGGGGCCGGGTTTGGACCACCAAGCAGTGGTGGGTTGGGTTATCGGACAGTTCTGCAACCGAACCGTACCGTTTGTCCATTCCAGCCCCAGCCCGCTGGGGGGTTACCCGGACTGGTTGCCGACAGTAGCCCTGACAAGTGCGCTCCAACCTGATTTGACAATCCCGGTTGGAATCAATGTGACTGACAAGTGAGACTCAGATATGGACTCTGGCTCTGATTGGCATTGACAAGGTGCTAAAGGCACCACTGGATACCAGGCATCCATGTTGAGATCAACATATCCGATTGATCTAGTACATCATGTTATATTATTCCAAACATGCGTACTGGATGAGTCGGTATTGGTTATCTTCGCCGCTTGGAACTAGTTTCATGGGTGTACAAATCCAAGGACCACCTACAATCCATCCTACTCTCCACCGCGCTTCTCGACACATTATTATTCCATGGGTTCTGTTTGGCATCAGAGACTATAGTTACTCAGAATCCTCTGTGAACATCAGGTCGTGTTGTACTGTCCCCCACATTACACTCCCAGTAGTGTTGGCTTCCCTTGCATTGAGTCTATCACTAAAACGAAAAGCATCTGACAGTGTAGCAGGGCAATATCGTTGCTGATTTAACCTACTGTTGTTTCATGGTGCTCGATCTCATTAAATCAAAATATTGTCGAATTGATTGCCTTGTCCGCGTCAATCCTCCACACACCTTGCCTGCTGAATCACAACTGTACCTGGAGTATTGTGCTACTGTATAGTGAGTGTGACGACGGTCTCTCAGTATATCTTGTGATAGCGACTCCACGATGCACGGGATGCAGAGGTCCGTAGGTCAAGACTGGCACTCGTATCCGGTTGACCTGTCGAAAAATCGGTTTTCAGAACATCCATATACTCTGGTATGCTAATACCCTTTGGAGATGTCAGACTTGCAATCTTGTTGTGTTTGCTTATTATTGAACATACGGAAGTATCTGCATTTCTCTTTACTGATATTGTACTTTCATAAGTATTCTCCTTATGATAAGATGGTACTTTATGCATAAGAATAATGTGGCGTGTTGATAACTTTTAATACTTTTGTTATCTTTTAAATTTGGGATGTCTGGAAAGTGCTGGTTAAAACATGTCTAGAATCTTCTCTTTGGTTCCGTTGGCAGAGGGATTTATCACCGCATATCTTGAAAGAATGTGTCCAGATGATTCTGTTGTATTCTATACGGTTCTTGTGTATTTTTGTACAGTTGCATAGTTTTACTCTTCCTGTTTCATTTATTGATCCATAAGCGTGGTCATGCGCAATCACTTGATGTTCATTGTATATATTGAAGCTGTATCTGCGGTTAGAGAACAGTTCTTTAGACTTGGTCAGACATCGATAGGAATGCTATGATATTTCCGTTTCCTTCCTCGCCTCAGTATATGCTTGCGTTTCGAATATCGCTTGAATACATTTTACTAGCTGTACTTCTTCTTCGTATACTTGTTTTGAGATTCTATTAGATCTCTCCGGACATTTGCTGTCATATCTCAATAGATTGTGGGCTGGGATGAGCGATTCAGATACTGATTATCCTCCACTTCATCAGAATCTTTTTGACGTACATTCTGTTTCCTTTGAATATGCAGAAGTAATCGAACCTTCTACAACACTGCTTCCATCTTTACCTCCATCACCTCTTCGAATGACCCCACTGAAAATGGTTGATGGAGGTTCCTCCCGAAAGCAACCTATGCTCTCCTTCTCAGCTCGTATTGACAAGAAAACACCATTAAATGTTGAACTCAATAATATCAGGAAACATACCACACAGGACAACTATCAGATACGGAGTCCCTCAATGAAGACAGTTCTGAGGGGTATTAAGGCATACGAGATAGTACTCGACGGTGTGTATCCAGCAGAAGATGCTGATCAGACTGGAATGGATGGTTTCGAGCATCGTATACATAGAGCGTCAACCATCATCAGCAAAAGACAGTTCTGTCTGGGCGGGATGGCTCCGTCAGTGTGGACGCGCCCCGTCCAAGGAGTCAGAGACTCCCCGCTAGCGGATGTCTCCACACCCGGCATCAATTCCACACGTCGCGTTGCATATTGCCCTATGATCGCAGTTTCACAGTTTCTTTTCGCTCTGTCGATCTCTGATTTTGAACAAACCCTCTGGCGTTGTGGCCAACTGTGACCATACATCGGAATGGGTTGATTGGGTACATGCTTGCATCGGGATTGCAATGCAATGGGTGACGCTGCGAAAATCTCTTCTCGTGTTCCTACTTCATTATGCTCGAGGAACGTAGGAAGAATGTGAGAAGGTATGATACTACCCGGCCATGAGGATTAGCACAATTGCATGGATCCACAAAATGTCGGAAAGAGCGAGTGAGGCCAAAAGTTGGGAAAGATAAAGTGTGTATTTTCATTGTATGACAAGATAACATAAAAATGAGCTGCTGTCTGTCTACCCCAGAGTCACCCGAAAATAAACTCCGGGTCGCTCATTCCACCTCTGGTACCCCTGTATCTCTGAACACCCACCCTCGCTCCTGAACAATATACTTGGAGACCTTGATTGAGCTAGTGTTGGAGATGCATTTGGAGGCCGAGATCGTGTGAACTGAGATATGCACTTGGAGGCCGTGATCGATCGAGTTTGGAGATGGAATGGGAGGGCATGATGGAGCCAGTTTGGAGATGCACTTCGAGGCCGTGATCGAGCGAGTTCGGAGATGCACCGGGAAGCCGTGATCGAGCACGTTTGAATCTGCACTTGGAGGCCGAGATCGCGTGAGTTTGTTCACGCACTTGGAGGCCAAGATCGAGTAAACTCAGAGATGCACTCCGTGGCTGTGACCAAGCGAGTCTGGAGATGCACTTGCACGCTATTGATTGAGCGAGATTGTAGTAGAACTTGGAGGCGGTCGATTTGGAGGGAGGCGCAACAGCAGCTGAGACTCTATTCATTGGTTAACATGTAAACATGGGAATGTTGAGAGTGGAGTATACCATCTGCCGAGAGATGAGAAACTGGCTGGGAGCATGGGACTGTCGATCTTGGGATGATGCTGTACTTGGTGTATGCTGTACTCGGGGTTAACTCATGATTATGGCATGGAGAGATAGCGAGGGATGACGTAACTTGGTGTTTGTAGGTGATGGTACTAGAGTCGAGCACAAGAAAGAGAGAGATCAGAGGAGATGGGGGAAATCATCATGAGAAACTGGGACTTAGAGAATTTCGTGTGCGAGTCAATTGACCATCCCCGATACGGCAGGCACGAGTCCTGATCCGGCCGCTAATACAACCGATATGAGGTCTACTAAACCTAAACATGCAAGTCGTACTCCTGATTTCTCATAGCCGCTCGTATCCTCCATATCGTTCTCATATTCATTCCTCATCTCTCTCTTTCTTGTCCACAACTCTACCATCATCACAAGAACACAATGTTAAGTCATCCCTCTCTATGACTCCATGCCATCTTCATTAGTTAACACTGAGTGCAGCATAAACCAAGTACAGCATACACCGAGTACAGCATACACCAAGTACAGCATACACCGAGTACAGCATACACCTAAGATTGTCTGTTGTCCCTTCATTCTCATGATCTTGAGTTGACCCCTGATTGTAGCTTCAGTTTGCGGCGTACCTCTCTACCGATCGACCGCCACCAGCCAGTTCCCCATATGAGCTTAAAAGGAAATGTCGCCTCATTACATTCCCTATGTTTCGAGTTAACTACCCGATGAATAGAGTCTCAGCACTTGGCACGCCTCCCATCGACCGCCTCCAGATCGACCCCTTCCCTGTACTCCTCCAATCTCGCTCAATCATCGCCTACTACAAGTGCATGTCCCAACTCGCTCGATCACGGCTCCGGAGCCGGAGTGTATCTCTGAGTTCACACAATCTCGGTCTCCAATTGCATCTCCAATCTCGCTTTGTGACGGCCTCAAGGTGCATCTCTGAGTTCAGTCGACCTCGGCCTCCTAGTGAATCTCCAAACCCACTCGATCACGGCCTCGCCGAGTATCTCAAAGTTCACTGAATCTCGATCTCCAATTGCATCTCCAACCTCGCTCCACCACGGCCTCGGAGTGAATTTCCGAGTTCACTCAATCGTCATCTTCAGGCGCACTTCGAATTGCTCTCATGCACCGCCTGCAGCCAGTCCAGATATACCGTGAGTAGATGGGTAGCTGTATAGATACATAGATACATAGATGAGAATAAAAACTGAATACATGACTGTGATTCGTGGTGGTCCCAGTCATGTCGCCAGCGCTCCACCATTTGTCGCTGGCACTCCCAGGTGCTCCCAGATATGTCGCCGGCACTCCCAGGTTTGTCGCCAGCGCTCCCAGGTGCTCCCAGGCTTGTCGTCGGTGCTCCCATGATTGTCACCGGCGTTCCCTGTTACTCTGAAGGCTGGTAGGAATGCCCTCCTAGGGTCTGATACTCTCCTGAAATTGACGCATCTAAGTTTACACTCCACATCCTCTCAGACACTCCTGGAGGCTTCCAGTGACTAAAATACATTTTGATGATGCTATGCAACGCGACCCGTCACCTGGGCGACGGGAAGCATGTAATTCGCCGTCAGAGGGTACGAGGTTGCGTCAGAGCCAGCTGAGTCGTCCGGAGCAACTGGCTGTTTCTGACAGAGACTAGAGTTCTTGCTGATGATATTCATACAGGTGGTCTCCCAAGACATTCTGGAGAGAATTGTCATACATGAGGACCCTCATCTGATGTGGACCTGTCTTTGCACAGAATACTATAGAGACTCAGCTTTCGCTTTAGTCTCCCAGATAATGAATCTGGTCTCCCTTCCTCCTCAATATTCTGGTACCGACTTACCAGGATTTATATCCAACTTTGAGTCCCTGTGGCTCCACCTTACAAAACTCTGGAGAGCCTCCTGCAATTCCTACCAAAACACTTTCACTGCGTTTCTTGCGGAACATAAGGTCAAACATGATTTTGTGTTAGGTTTTTTCGATGAAGAACATTACAACATGATCTATAATCTTGCTACAAACGATAGTTGGTCGTATGTTGATGTTAAGCAACGACTTATGGATATCTACACAACCAAAATAGACAACAATTCTGCGCTCTTCGTTACTTAACCTGCGGGTAATCAGTACAAGGGGAAGAAACGGGCGAAATCGGGCAATTCCAATAATTCCTCCTCATCTACTCGAAGAATTCCGGATGGGTAAAACCAGTTCACCAATGAGCATCGAGATCATGGGGAAGGGAGATGTGATTATGGACCGCATTCTGAGAGATGGATTGGTTTCTTTTTTTCGTGTTCTTAATGTTTTAGAAATTCCTGATATGGCACATCCTCTGATTTCTTGGAGGAAGTTACAGGAAAAATGATATACTGTGTTTGGAGAGGGGGACTATATTTCAATTAAAAAAGGGAACAAAAGTTGCTTTTGAAGCTTTTTTTGACCAAAATTTGTTTAAAATTCCTGAGATATCACATTCGGCCAAGATTACTTATGATTTCTGGTACAAGGCTCTCAGACATTTAGCACCATCAACAATGGATACATCGCTACAATTTCAATCCGATGCCAAGACACCCACCAGATGTGTGAAACACATCTGCACCTCCCGCATCGAAAGCAAAATGACTGGGCTTCCTCGAATATTCCTGCTCAAAAACGATTGGAAAGAGCTTGACCTTGTTCATTCCAATTTATGTGGACCATTTCCGGTTCCGTCATATGGTAATTCCATTTATTACATTAGTCTAATTGATGATGCTACCAGGGTTTCGTGGGTTCGATTTATGACAAATACATCTGAGACTACCAAAATAATCAAAGATTTTGTTACAGATATGGAACTTCAAAACCACAAAACCCTTGCGGCATTTCGAACTGATAATGGAAGGGAATATGTTTCCAAGAACTTGAAAGGGTTTTTTGAATCTAAGGGAATAATACCTGAGGTTTCTCCTCCTGATTCTCCTGGGTCGAATGGAGTTGCAGAGGGTCTTAATTGTACGATAGGCGAGTCACTTTGAGCTATGCTTGAAAGTGAATCAACTTAGGATAAGAAGTTGTGGGCTGAGGCTGTGTTGACCTCAGTATATATAAAAAATCGAAAACATCATTCGGCACTAATGAATCTAACTCATTATGAGGCATTCAACGGCAGCAAGCCATCGATCCAGCACTTTCAACCTGTCAGCAGAGAATGGTATATCCGTGTACTGTATCAGATACGAATGGACGGAAAGAGGTCATCTCCAAGGGAACAAAGGGCCATTGTTACCAGATACACCAATATCCACCATCATTATCGAGTGTTCTTACCTGATACCAAGTTGACCATTGGATCAGCGGACATTTTCTTCCCCCCTCTCAAGTCACAAGGGGCAACGCCAATGATAAACCAAAGAATTGACTGTTTTCTTACTCCTCTCGGAAGCACCACCCCATCAACATCTGTTGAGTATACCTACACTCATAACGTTAAAACATCGCATAGTATGTGGCGAGAATGGATGGATAAGAATCCTCAAGAAGCTGATGATATGTGCGATAATGGTCATCCGACTATTCATTGACCGATATTGGCAAATTTGAAGGAAAGAAAAAGAGACAGATATTTATGCGCTTCCTATGAGAGTTACCAAGCCAATAATATGGCCTATCGAGAAGCCTCACCCAAACAAGTAAAGGAAGCGGGAGTGGCCCCGTAGTGTAGTGGTTCAGTCTTGCCACCACTATGCTCATTGTTACGGGTTCGAATCCTGGCGCCACTCCTCTACCCGAGCACACTCCTTGTGACGCACAAGTTGATGTTGCACCACGAAAGCGGACTCCCTGGCGTATACTACAGGTTGATGTCGCACGAACCGAGTTCCCTGTGTCAAACTCACCACAGGTTAGGCATACGAGCGATTAGTAATGGGGGTGGGCTTGGTGGGTCAGTGGCCTTAGTGCCCTCCATTGGGTAGCGGGAAGTGGGAGGAAACAACTTTGCCTGAGTCAGAAGTAGGTGTTATGTGAGCTAATTTGGCCGTAATTTAGCCGATGGATGGACAGGAAGTTTCTGATGGACAGGGATATAAAAATGTTAATTAAATGCCATGACCACCAGTGGTCGGCCGGCTTATGGTAACTTAGCTGGGCACCCCTTCGGGGTGAATGCAAAATGATTACAAACAAACAAACAAAGTAAAGGAAGAAGAACAAATCGAAGAATTCAACGAATCTATTCGAACAGTTGTTCCTGCAGACCACTCGCAAGAAGAAAACGAACATCCAATCCCGAACCAACAATCTCAACTTCCATTGGGGCATCCTCCTCCATCTCCTCCACCACCAATGACACCACCACCAATTCCAGTAGGTCAGGTAGTCACTTGTGCTGGAAATGTTGTTAATACGCCCGAACGCTATTGCTATGAAGATTATGCCCCTGAAGCTACTATGTGTGATGCCCCTCCTTGACCTCCTACCCCAGAACCTCAACCCCTGGCAGGACTCGAAGGAAGTCAATGGGCAAATTCAAGTGAAATAACAGTTGAAGAACCAAAGTCCTACCGACAGGCCAGAGTATCACCACAATGGTCAGATTGAAAGAGGGCTATGGATGAAGAACTTAAGTCACTTAAGGAAAATGATGTTTGGGATGTTATCCCAAAACCAGTGGAAACAAAGATTGTGGCTAGCAGATGGGTATATGAAGTAAAACAAAATGCTCAAGGAGAAGTCGAACGGTATAAAGCACAGTTAGTAGCCAATCGATTCTCACACATCCATGGCCAGGATTACTATGAAATAGTTACCCCTTTGGTCCGTTACGATTCTCGTAGACTTTTGCTGCCATTATCAGCATACAAAGGATGGTGAGCTCGACAACTGGACATCAAGACTACATTTTTATATTGGATTTTGAAGGAAGAAGTATACCTGGATCTACCGGCAGGCAGTCGGTTAAATAGGATATTGGCCAAATTCAAGACGTGTATTTATGGATCGAAGCAATTTCAGAGGGAATGGTACTACCGGTTAGTAGGATACCTAGGACCTTTCAGATTTGGTATCACTGCGTGGGACCCCTGTGTTCTTGTTCACAAATCAGGGGATATCTGTATGGCTATATATGTGGAAGATATTACACGGTTTGGAGCTACTAGAGAGCTAAATGAGCCAACCATGAACATACTGAAGACTGAGTTTAAAATCAACAATCTGGGTGAGGTCAGTTGGATTTTACAAATTCAAATAACCTTTACCAATGATGGAATCACTCTTTCCCAGATGACATTCATCGATAAGATTCTGATCCGTTTTTCTATGCAAGATTGCAAGCCTGCCTCGGCACCTATCAACTCAAACCACCAGTTGAGGGCAATGGAAGATCAAGACAAGCGTACTGATGCACTGGCATATCAACAAATATTGGGATCCTTGATGTATTTAGTTACTGGAACATGACCTGATCTAGCGTATACAATCACTCACCACTCTGAATTCAATTCATCTCACTCCACAAAGCACCTTGCGTTGGCAAAACAAGTACTTTGATCTCTCCAAGGAACGAAGAATAGACACGTTTTGTATCCCTGGAGTATTAAACTCAAAATGGCTGAATATATGGATGCATCCTACGACAATTGTCTCGATACATGACAAGGCTTTTCAGTGTATATTATTCAAGTTGGCCACGCCACAATCTCCTGGAGATGTCGGAAACAGCGATCCATTGCTGCGTCTCCTTGTGAAGCTGAGTATATGGCACTTGCTGTGACGATGAAGCATCATCTTTGGTTGAAGCGTAGAATCCAAGAGTTATTGAAAATTAATATACCAAACGTTCTCTTCTGCGACAGCAATGCTGCTACAGATGCGGCATATAATCCGAAACTGAATGACCGATCGAAACATATCGACGTGGCATATCACTTTACTCGAGAACTAATCAATCAAGGAAATTTGTCTGTTATGTCAGTACCTTCAGAACAAACTATGGCAGATATATTTACACCGGGAATGACAAGATATGTTAATGACCACTTATGTTCGTTGATGTTTGGATCGAAGTGAGAAGGGGTATTGAAAATACAGAAGTATCTCCATTTCTCTTGACTATGATTGAACTTTCTTAAGTATTCTCCATATGATAAGATGGTACTTTATGGATAAGAATAACGTGGTGTGTTATTAACTTTTAATAGTTTGATTATCTTTTATATTTAGGATGTCTAGAAAGTTCCGGTTAGAACGTGTCTAGAATCTTCCTTTTGGTTCCGTTGGAAGAGGGATTTATCAGCGCAAATCTTAAATGAACGCGTCTAGATGATTCTGTTGTATTCTTTACGGTTCTTATGTATTTCTGTACAGTTGCAGGGTTTTTCTCTTTCTGTTTGATATATTGATCCGCAACCGTGGTCACAGACAATCACTCTATTATGATTGTCTATATAGAAGCGGTTTCTCCGGTTAGAGAACCGTTCTTTAGACTTGCTCAGACATCAATAGAAACACTAAAAAAGTTCCCCTTGCGTCCTCGCCTCAGTATATGCTTGCCTTTCGAATATTGCTTGGATCGGGTATACTCCCTATACATCTGCTTCGTATACTTCCTGTGAGATTCTAATAGATCTCATCGGACTTTCGCTGTCATATCCTAATACTCATCACTTCGTCCAGGCGAGGAGCCCAACCAGGTGATGATTTGTTGGACGCCAGAGAATCCCCCACAAGAAGCTTTCTGCATATATCTGCCTTCAGTTAGAGGGAATATGAATTAAAGCTACGCCGTCGAACCCTGACTCTCGACTTGATATCAAACGGGTGCGTTTCCCATTGTAACATCTGCGGAATATTGCTAACCAGTTGTGAATAATGATAGCCATCCTTGAGGAGGGTTTCATGAGCAGCTTCAGATATTTCGGTGTCACTGTTATCATGAGAGCCCATTTCCCTAATACATTCGATATGGTGGAGAAGGGAATCAATTTCGGGTATCTCGCTCATACTGTGTCTATTGCGGTATGTTAGGAACAGGTGAATTTTGCTGCTGATGCCACTAAGCGCATCCTGTAGGTCTTTGAGCGTGGTATTGGGGTGGGAGTGGTAGCTGGTAATCAATATGAAGTCGGTGACAGATTTGATGGCCTTAAGGTGGTCGGGATGCCCTTTCACAAAAGGGGCGAACTGTGCAAGCAAGGTTTGAACCATGTCCTTGGTACTCGGCACCGGTCCATTGTTACATGTGGGTAAGTTTGTCTGCAAACTGGCGAATGTTTGAGAACCAAAGAATCATGGAAAATTGTTCATCTATCAGGTCCAAACCCTTTTCCTGGCCATCAATATCTTTCAGAAAACTAACAATCCATTCCCAGGTGTGATCTTTAAATGAACCCTTCAGTAGCTGGTGCAACCAGTCAACATTCATGTGACTATATATATTACAGCCTGCATGGGCATTGGCAAAATTTGGACAGTTGGCTAACTTCCACAGCCTCACCTCCTGAGCCACCGTTGTTGACAAATGAAGGTACACTTGGTGATGGTGGTGCTTAGACCTGCGTGCGGAGCCTGGCATGTCATCCGGGCTTATCTCGTGTCAAGGGCACTAACAATTTTGCACCATACTTATTGTGCACTGCTCAGGGTAGTCGGCAAGGAATGACGGGATTCGGGGCAATCCGTGATGAGTGCGATTCTCTGCGCACATGACCGGTGATCCGCTCTTCGCCGGCTTCTCTTGTGAGTGCAATATCGCCGCAATAGATTCATGACGGGCGAACCTATTGGTGTTGGTTTTTAGTCTGTTAGGACATTGTGGTAAATCCAGATTAGTATTAACCCATTCGTCTGAACTGATTGTCACTTTGCCCTAGAGAGGTTACTGATACTGAGATAAACTGGCCAAGCTGTTTTGTCGCCACTTAGCATAGATAGCATTGTCTTGTCACTGCCGAGTATCACAGCGACAACTGTCGTTCCATCTGGCAAAGATTCCTAGGATGTGTTAGCAAAGAGTAAAGAGGTTTTAATATCCAGACAAATCCAGTCAACACTGGAGCTGACGGTCCTGACCGGCTACCTGCTCTGACACGATGAAACTCCCACGCTCTCTGACACTCTGTCTGACATGCTCAGTGACATGCTCTCCGACACTCTCTTTGGCACTTGCTCTGACACGCTCTCTGACACCCTCTGTGGCACTCGCTCTGACATGCTCTCTGACATTCTCTCTGTCAGGCTCTCTGACAGGCTCTCTGACAGGCTCTCGGTCACGCTCTCTGACACACTCTCTGACACACTCTCTGTCACGCTCTCTGACACGCTCTCTGACACGCTCCATGACACGCTCTCTGACACACTCTCTGACACACTCTCTGACACACTCTCTGACACGCTCTTTGGCACTCGCTCTGACAGGCTCTCTGACAGGCTCTCTGGCAGGCTCTCTGACAGGCTCTCTGACAGGCTCTCTGTGTTAGGGGTTCAACCTAACAGCGGTAATAATACAACAGTGGATTGGTTAGCAGAAATTTAATTGCAAACACCTATCTGTGAGAGCAACACGTTGTTTGTCAGTCAGGTGATCTTTAGCGGGATTACACCTGAGGCGCGTGTCGATCAAATAGTGACGAGTCTGAACTTGCACTGGCAGATTCCACCATGATGACGCAACTATGTTGCCATTACTGGGAAGTGATAAACCTTCAGCACTGCGCATAGTTATTGGCCACATTTACTATAACTTATCTAGCGGGACAACATACAGTTAAGTTGCAAACTTGCAGAATTCAGTATGCAGCAGATGATAGGCAAAATGCGAGTACGTAAGGATTTACAGGCCTTGTCGCTCAGCGACAGGGATCAACCTGTGATGCTCCTCGGTCTACGGAAGTGCCGAGACCTAAGCATGCTGTATCTGAGGGATTAATGACATTGGCTGAGGATAAGAGGCCAGAAGCAACCCTGCTCATTGACTGGAGTGAGTATGCATTGCAACGTCATAAGTGACGTGTCATAATCTACATTGGCAGAGTATCGGTTGGTCGCAGATTAAAAATCTCTGAACACATTACCGAACACCAAAGTAAAAAGGTGAGGCATTTAATAACCAAGAGTTATTATAAATTGCGATAAAGCACTGATAACGCAATAAGCGGTCAGATGTTCCAACTACTGAACAAAAGGAAGCAATATGTCCAAGTTGAAGAAATGATCTGATACGTTGATCAACATCATTTAATATAATGGATGGCCTGATATTGATCAGGAGCGTACCGCTTTGAAACCACATTTATATGAGCATGATAACCTAAGAGAAGGGTGGCAATCTATTACCGGGCGCATTCGTAAGAATGTAAGTCGTGATCGCAATAGAGCAATCATACGAGAACGGAATCATAGCATGTATGGACCTGAGTGTCTTGAGGCATGACTATAAAGAGATCACATTGTCCTGGCAATGAAAGAACAAGCTCTAGCAGCACAAACAGTCAAATACCTACCAGCAAAGAAGAACACAAAATATTCTTAAGTTTTATGATACCTATATCTATTACAAATTATTATTAGCTTAAAGCGGCAGCCCCGCACCTTTGATGAGTATTACCTTTGAACCCGAAGCCGATATAATACTCTGGACTTTAGGCAAGCTATTAGTTACTTTTGAGGAACGATCATATCTCTTTGCGGCACAGTGCATTTGGTGGATAGCCGCATTGGTCCAGTTGGATCCATCATTGAGATATTTCATTGATCATCGAAGATTTCCGTTGAGTGTTACAGATGACAACACAGGACGAGAATCCCAGTTGACCGAAAGGGGTGTTTCATCAACCCCTCAAGATATCCAAAGACATTCTGAAACATACGAAAACATGGTACCTGTGGAAAATCAGTATCAGGCTGATCCCTTACAACGCACTCAAAAAGGAAGGGTTGATCCCATACCCAAAACAAAGAGACAACTTAAAGCGGAAAGGAAACGACAGCTATGAGCTGCGAAGAACAAATCGAGAATCATTTAATAATTACGATTACCATTTGCCCTCAGTGTGTGTACGATCTCTATAGGTTGCAACGCAACTTTAATTGGAGATACGCTCAGGAAGGATATAATATCTACGGCCTTGCACCTAGTACTAACTTATGTATCCAATAATGCTTGCTTTAAGTATTGGTACTTAGGACGACGCAACCCCATAACACGCTGACAGGCTCTCTGACAGGCTCTTCGGCACTCTCTCTGACACGCTCTCTGACACGCTCTCTGTCACGCTATCTGACATCTTCACTCTGACACAATCTCTCTGACATGACCTCTCTGACACGCTCTCTCTGACACACTCTCTCTGACATGATCTTTCTGACATGTTCTCTCTGACATCCTCTCTCCGACGCTCTAACTCACCCAAACACATGAAAATCTGACAAGAAACAATCGCAGTAACAACACAAGGACACTGGCCTGCGTTTTCCTCCACCAATCTGCGGTCCACATCGCAGCGTATATAGGTTCACAACTGGAATCCAGTTCTTTTACCTGAGGGTACGGGGGATGGTCCTTAAATGGGGGATGGCCTAGAATTCGTCGTACTGCTGCAATTGGGTTCCCATACCAGAACGGAGTAGCTTTTATCTCAATATTACCAGAACTCCCCTCCCATCCGCATACAACTCTGTCCATTTCTTCCATGGCTGCACTGAGTTGATAGAGCTGGTCAGGGTATTTTGAATGGGCGTCGGGTACAATAAGTCTTCGTTTGAGGATGTTGGTGAGTTTTGTTTTACCTAGGTTGGCATCCACAATAGAACAACAAAGTCGCCATTGTTGAGGTGTAGCAAACGGAGCAAAGGGTCCCAGTCATCATTCTCAAAACAATGAACTTGAACTGGGTCAGCGAGTGGGGCTCCTGCGTTGGGGAATATCTCCGTCTCAGGTAGCTGGGTGAGTGTATCGTCGTCAAATCAGGGAATGTTGTCTGGTAGTTCGTAGTCTAGCCCATCTGAAGCGGAAGGACTGCAACAATTTGGGTGGAGACGTGCATGTGTAGAACAGTAGTGACGAGTGAGACCACTTTGTCAGGAAAAGACCCTGCCACAAACTGCGCACATAACGTACTGCATTGATCAATGTGAAATGATTGCGATTCAGTGCCCCCTCGAAATTGATCGTAGTGAGGCTCCTATCCCGTGTCCCCATGCTATGTATTCAGCCTACCCTAAATTTACTTGGATGCTAGCCTAGCCTCGTGATATTGTTGTACCACACACTATCTTTAGGCTTGGGGTAAACTATCTTTAGCCCCATCTGTTTCCTTGTGTGGAATGCTGGGAAGTTCCGCTATTAAGTACCATTCTCGGCTTCCCTAAACGGAACAGTGTGAATAGATGTTTTGGCCACTGACTGATCAGCATTCCTACACGACAACCACCCACCTCCATCCAAACTTCGTTCTGTTCGGCCTTCCAAACAACCACCGACATTTTTTCATCTACTGATTCCGACCTGTCTCAACTAACTATCATTTTGCTTCTTCAGACACTCCTCCCTTGAATCTGCGGCGCTGTCTCAACCGGATCGACTTGCATATTCGCATCACAGTGACAAAGTCTATTGGAGTGGTCATTCCATCGAGTGTAGGGCAGAGCGCATCTAGTACTAGATGGTGTCTAACACATAAAATCCTCACCTATTCACTGAGATCAATCTACGTTAACTTGAGGACTGTCATATCCACTCATCGACCCTCATATCAATGCAGCGACCCTGATATTCTCCGAACAACCAGCATTTTGGCACCACACCTCATTCCACTTAGATGGCCTACTTACGTTTCGAACCGGACCAAAGATATCTTTGCTTCTGTGCTAATGAAGACGACCCAGGACATTGACATTGTGAGAAGCCAGTCTGCATTCACTGAAGGCCTTGCAGCAGTCCAGGAATGGAAAACTGAACACAGCTAATCCACTATCCCTTCGTACGCCAATATCAGATTGTACACTGATGTGCGAGGTGTAGACAAGATGCGTGACCAGGTTAGTAAATCTGACTCTGACATTGAGTATCTGACATTGAGTCTCTGACATTGAGTCTCTGACATTGAGTCTCTGACATTGAGTCTCTGACATTGAGTCTCTGACATTGAGTCTCTGACATTGAGTCTCTGACATTGAGTCTCTGACATTGAGTCTCTGACATTGAGTCT
>Ga0307512_10002033_pt1 | contig 26704 bp, 25 predicted proteins | sample 14_EM_MG_FD_200267 | JGI IMG/M metagenome (GOLD analysis project Ga0307512, IMG submission 200267) | Populus trichocarpa ectomycorrhiza microbial communities from riparian zone in the Pacific Northwest, United States - 14_EM | ecosystem: Host-associated > Plants > Roots > Unclassified | place... | reverse complement strand
AACAATAGAGAGAATTATGAAAGAGTAGGGAGTGAGAATACTCCACCAGAGATGCTTCTATGAGGTTTTCTCAGTAAAATAATTGCTGTGTAGTGAATGATGAGGATCTTGGCATTTCTCGTTGTATAGGGGAAAAAAGTCGGGCGCTCTTTGCCCTGTGTCACCGCGCCCCATATACCCTTGTACCCTAGTACATTAGAACATACAACTGTTCTGCGCACTCCAGCAAATGTAGGAAAATAAGAGCCAAGTATGATATCATTAAAATACAGAAACGAAATAATTGTAGAAATGCAATTAGCGACGGGTGCGTGAAAAAAATAACACACCCCTGAATCAATCCCGCCCGAACAAGCAAAACAAAACGCCAGCTCCCTCTCCCAACTCCCGTGTACCCCGACAGGGACACAATCCGAATTATCATCCCATGACCCCACCGCAACCATCCGTATCGTGACAGTCTCAATGCTGCGTTGTGGGTGCTTCATGTATCTCGACGGGCGGAGGCGGTGGTTGTTGATACTGTTGAGGCTGCTGATACTGGTTATACACCCCTGGTTGTTGAACGGGTTGCTGGTGTACCGCCGAGTACTCGTGTTTCTGAGGAATAGCGGCGGCCTGATCGTAGAAGCTACCCGGCACGGGGTTGTATTGCGGTGCGGGGGACATCGGCTGCGACATCTGCGGATCGTAGACCCCAGTATCGTATTGCTGCTGCTGCTGCTGGTCGTATGGTTTCGGTTGTATACCACCGGTGCCAGCTGCAGTGGCGGCGGCGGTAGCAGCCTTGTTCTTGTTCCGTCGAAGAAGCCAGACAAGAGCCAGGACGAAGAGAGCCAAGATTGCGAGTCCACCCACAGCACCACCAGCAATTGCACCAATGTTAGCGCCGCTTTTCTTGCTATTGCTAGTCGAGGAACCCGTCGGGGTGCCGCCGCCTAACGGACCATACGTGGGTGTTGGTTTGTCGGTCGCTGCCGAACTGAAAACAGTGACGGTCTGAACCTGAGATGACCCGGCGCTGGTTTGTTCTGTCTGGCCGGAATATGTGAATAGGACATTTTGTGAGCCAGGAACTACGCCGCATCCGATATTATTATAGCCAGGGAATGCAAAGGTAAAGCAGTACGGAGCAGTGCTGCTTGAGCTGTTGAGGGTTGTATCTTGTCAGTGATTGAACACCTCCAAGATGATGATGCATGCTATGGGGAAGGCCATGCGTACCATTTAATGATGAAAGAATCCGACGAACAGGACCCAGTACATTGGCTTATCGCAGAACTAGCTACACACCCAGTGTATTGACCACAGTCTATCGGTGAATCGGTTGAGTAGAAACAGCAGCCCGCCGCTGAGATGGGAGCATTAAAAAAGCAGGAACGACCGCCTGGACAAGTGACCGACGAGGCTACACATCATAGCAATGTCAATCTTGAGATTCGACGAACACGAGAGAGGGTATTTGTATATATACGCACATCTTATACCCGAAACAAACCCACAGACTGATAGTGGGTTGTCCGCTCTCTCGAACAACTCATGGCCAGCAAACCTCGCTTTTAGCTCCGGAATCCCAGTGGGTCTTGGTGAAATCCCGGCCATTGGTTCGCCAAAACCGGCTGCTGTGGGTCTCGGACCTGGCCATGCGAGGCCGTTCACCAAGATGGCGAGTGAGGAAAGTACGCTCAAACGAGCCGTGAGGTCGAACATGATATCTGTATGGGGTGAATCTTGGGTTGTTTAGTCGTTAACGAAAGTAACCGGGAACAGCTCCGCACGAGTAGGCCCGGGCGAAGGTTGGATATATAGGAGGGAGTGTGGCAGCAAGCCACCATATAGAGCAGAGTACATGCATCCCTCATCGCATAGCGTGATAACACCGAATACGCAGTGACCCACCAGTACCGAATTGGAAATAAGTCGCGACATGCAGGGCTGTAGCACACGAGGGGGGAAGAAGCAAAATATTTATCATTGGCCTGGCCTGGCCGCCTCCCTGAGGAAAGGTTCATCAGAGAAACTCTGCAGGATGTGAAGGAGCGCCTTGTGTTGTTACTACTAGGTACTAGGTACTTAGGTACTCAGGACTAAGTACTCCACGAGAGACGGCGTATCAATACTTACGTGCCATACGAACCTATTAGAGTAGTGGCAGGTACTTGTGCGCAAAAGGCTGGAATTCTTCAGGAAACTTCAATCACGACATATGCGGCCGGTGCTCAGCCCCAGCTCTAGAGTATCTTGGGATATATGTGCAGATAGTGCGGCTGAACTGCCATTGGCCGGGGGGTCCACCATAACACTCGCTTATACCCCTTAGTGTAACAAGCTTTTACTCTTATTCCTACAAATAATTGCACTTGGGACATGAATTGAGCGCAAGTAGTCCTTCCTTCCTATAACAGTACAAACCACCATCATGTACTATATGTAAGGCTGGCGAAGCATTTCTACGAAGCCAATTGCCGTACCGACCTCGGGAGGTACTGACAGGCGAAGTTGGAAATTGGAACGACAAATTTTACCCGCGCGGCCCCGCACGAACGCCTCACACATCGTCACTCATGTGCAACATATGTTTCTGTCTGCGACGATCCTGTCAGCGTTTCATGGAGATTCTGGTTCACAACAGGTTGGTCATGTAGTGTTGTTCTTAACATATCTTCATCGGATTTCCAATGCATTTATACATTCAATAAAACTGTCAGCAGCCTATTTCACCGTCAGCTTGCAGGCGAGGCAAATTCTGGTCAACGAGAGCATAGCAACCCTTTATCAGTCTGCTGTAGTCAAAACTATCATATCCATGTGATAAAACGAAAGGCTCCCGACGACTTCAACTCTAGATCTATTGAAACTCACCGCATTATATACAAAGAGAGACTCAACAAATCTAGGTTTAAGGATATGAGCTAAGTTAAAGCGGCGATGAATTACCTCGGGTCAGGAATCCGTCCCCCTCTACCACTCCTCATTCTTGATTTTTTGGTCAAACCTGGTTCACGGACATCATCAGTCCCTCTGAGAACACTAATCAGGAAGAGAAAGAAGTTACTACTAACCAGTACACACCAACCTGAACGTACAATGCTACGGTGTCACCGGTTCTCGCATCCGTCGAGGAAACAAAAAGACCCAAAGTGGGCAAGAATCACACCAGCTTCCCTCATCAATCAATCCTCTGAAATATCATGAACATAAAGGGAAAATCACAACTAACCGGTATACTTCAACCTGAACGTACAATGTTACAGCCCGCAGGTTCAAGGAAGCAAAAGGATCCAAGAAGTAGATAGCTTCGGCGTCATCCTTCATCCAATCGATTTGGTGCTCTTGATGAATTTGGCACAGCCAGGCGTGCAATAGAGACGACCACCCACACCCCACAGCAGATGAAACTGAACAATAAAAAACCCCGATGATGTCCAGAAATCACGGTGAATCTGTGGGCCGATAGAAGGACGGATTTCCGAGATTCCCAGCCCATCAAGCTCATCCACTGCTCAATCTACGATAGCATTAATCGGTTCTTGGAGGGAGGGGTGTTCTTGGAGGAAGAAGTGTTGGTGGAAGGTGTATCCTTGGAGGAAGGAATGTCGGAGGAAGGAGTGTTGGTGGAAGGTGTATCCTTGGAAGAAGGAGTGTCGGAGGAAGGAGTGTTGTTGTTGTTGGATGGAGGAGAGTCGTTATCGGTGATGGATGGTTGCATTTCCTAGGCTCGAAGGCGTCCAGAATGAACAGGAGAAGACGCAACTCCAAACGGCAAACCCCCATAAAATCTAGAAACTCTGTGGATTTGTGGGATGATGGGCGCCTGATTCTGAGATTCCCAGCCCATCAAGCCCACACACCGCTCGATTTGCGCGTTCTTGGAGAGAGGCGCATTGTCGTCGGCGGTGGCTAAGTTTGTTCTCCAAGATTCTAAGGTAAGGTCGACGGTCGATTATGTTAATTGTGTTGGGATCTAAACCTGCGTAAAAGGAGTTTGGATTTTGGGATTTGTTGATGGATGAAGAAGATTGAGAAGAAGATTGAGAAGAAGATTGGTTGGTTGGTTGAAGAAACTTGAGAAGGTTAGTTTTTAGTTAATTGGAGGAGTTGAACGAGCTCTGGTGTTCTTAGTGTTGAAGAAGGTTGTTTTTGTATAGTTAGTATCGATGTTGATGGAGAAGGGCGGTATATTATCGTAGCCGATTGCTAGGATTCCGTGGTTCTTGGGCTCTAGGGAGTTGAAATTCAAAAGACCCTGGCTCTAACAGGCTGAGGCAGGTGTAGTAATAGCACCACATGTACCTGTGGTGTCGTTGATAGCACCTCGTGGGAGAGATCGAATTGGAAGGAAGTCTTCTTCGGTCTATTGTAGCTCAGTCCTATTTGGATGGAAGAAAAGAGCAATGTGCTTCACGCAAATGGACTAAAGTGTGAAGGTTGTTGGCTGATGATTGGTAAGTGGTTTGTTGTCGAGGTAATGGTTAGGAGCGAAAATTCTGATGTGTTATCCTCCTCGGAGAGTGGAATGAAAAATGGTGGGGAAGAAGTATTCGCTGACCTTGAGACAGAAGGAATTGGGTTCAAAAACATTCTAGCCCCAGCACGCTGAGGCAGGAGTGCTCTCTTCGGTCTGTTGTCAAGTTCCATTCGAATAGAAGGAAAGAGAATGCTAGTGTGCTTCCACTAGAGAGGGAGTTGAGGTTGGAATCCAGAGACCGACTTTTGAAAAGTCGGCCTGGGTGCGAAACATTGAGCTTCTGTTACCGATGAAACGAAAGGTTCATTGTATACATAGTATACATAACGCCCGTTCTATTCCACAAAATGGGGGAAAAGCTTCTAACGGGCCTTAATATAGCGGGCAGATAGTATGTCTTCTCGCAGCCGAAAATAGCTGCGAGACGACAGATCCCAACAGGATGCACTATATCACTATTAACACCAATAATTGGGAGTATGTGTGAATACGTACACGAATGCTTGGGTCCTGAGGTTGCTGTTTTTCTGTTCCTCATTCTTTACCCATATTTCCCCAGTGTTTTTGGATGGTTCAAAAGGTATCCCCATCTCTGCATATATGGGGTTAAGCTTCAGATGCCCCGCTGGTATGGGCTGGGGAGATGGAAAGTTTCCTTGGGCTTGGTCTCAACCTTGTACAGACTCCACAACAAGGTCGATATGAGCAAGCTCTGTGACCACCTTCTATCGAAGAACCATAAACTCCGCCTGTTCAGGTACCTTCCAGGCCCGAACGCAGTTAGGTTGTTGGCGCCATTTGGGTGACTGGAAGCGTCGCAGAAACGTAGTTAGATGGAGCGCGGTAAAAAGAGACAGGAAGAGACAGGAAGAGATAAACTTACAATGTCGCCCATACCCAGCAACCTTCCACAAGAGAATGTGTAAACTATTCACATTGTGAAACCCGCTGGGTAGGAGAACAGAGAGTGGATAGCGGTCTCGTGCTTAACGATGAAGTTGGCCGGCCTCCCAGATGTACATCTGTTATTAAAATCAGCATAATCTCTGGGCTGCCGACTTATATGTTCGAGTTGTAGGGTGTTTACCTGCAGCTTTAAAAGCTCAAGTACCTCGAGAGGCTGAAGTGTGGGAAAGTTGTGAGGTGTTGGGGGTGAGGGTTTATAAGTGAGGGATAACTAGCAAGTTTCATGGCTATAGAAGTTTGTGGGCATAGATTGGGTGAGGTGCTGCATACGGCACTGGGTTTTATGATCATAGAAATTTCCGGCCACAATCTAACAAGTTTGCAGCGGGGCGGACCACTCAGTTTCTCAAGCGGGCATCATACCCGCAAACCGATCTTACCTCCGCACAAGCACCTATCCCCGCAGTGGCTGTACAAGCTGCCCGCTCACCAAGCAAACAGAGAAAGGGTGCTGCGTATTCTGAAAGTCACTAGTATAAGTAGACCCCCTTCGTTCGACCGTCCTTTTCACTTCTTTTCCTCTATCCCACCCACTCTTGCAACCTGCAAACCACCTTCATCCACTCCAACCGACAACATTACTGTCATCAATCCATCTAAATTATATCGTAAAACCTGCGTGATTTGATATCGCCCAATTCCTATTTATCTGCCAACTTGATCACTCAACTGTTTTTTGCCAACCCGCTGTCAGGGTTCGGGTTTCGACATGGTGGACCATTCGGTTTCGACAACAGCCAGTACAGAGTACAAACACCTACAACAAAGCTGTTGACTGCTTCAACAAACCCTCTTGAAGGGGTTTCATTAATTTAAATAAAGGTTAGAAGACTTGGTACTTTATTCCAGTAATGATGAGTGCTGACGCTTGTGGAATAGCTAGCGCAGTGTCACATCTTGCTGTCCATCGCGAAGTTTCAACCCCAGCGTCCTGTGGTACTACGGCTCTTAAACCGTGCAAGATGGCTGTGGATACTAGGGTTACCACTTCTGTAAGTGCGCTAGAGTATATGTGCAGAGAAGAGGTTTGGCTAACGATGGTAGGTAGCAGGTAGCGGATCTGGGATCGTGGCGGTGTATATGGACCACGAACGCCACAACGACATCACCCTCACGCAGAATGGCAAATGCACTGCGTCGGGAACAGAGGAAGATTACACTTCAAACATATCGCCGTTACCATAGTTGTTGGAGGACGATGAGGATGGGGAATGTCAACGTCATTGGACTGCAATTCTGGCGGTTCATAGTACACCACAATCCTATCCATCGGTTATGGATACCATTGACCAGAACTCGTCACCGTATTCGCTTCGTTTCAATATTTCCAAAGAAACGTGTAAACACACTGATATAAGGTACTTTATCATTTCCTCCTGCATCTCCTTACATTGACTAACATATCCGCTACAGCCTCTAAGGACAGAGTTCCCCGTCCATGGAAAATGCTACCAATAAGCCCGAGATATCGTCCGACCTCTATGGAAGATCGCGTAATGAAGCTTCAGGAGGCGAAGCGCAAGCTGGTCGAAGAGGTGCGCAAGATGAGGAGTGCATCACGGAGTACCTGGACTGCTCGCGGTGTATGGTGTTTCTGAAATCCATTTTCACCACCGTTAAGTCTAACTACTTGGCTGTACAATGCACACCTGCACCATATTCCTTCATAGTGGTGGTGACGACCCAGGTTCTCGTCATGAAACCAGGTTTTACATACCGAAAGAGGAGAAAAAGGCTCGCGCATGAAATTCGTCAAAGCAGGATGGAACCCTAATGTTGACACTCTATCAACGATACTACCCATACCAACCAACTACACGACTGATATCAACACATCGTGACAGGCCAGTTTTAGCTGCTTCCCGCAGAACCAGGAGGCATGCAGCAATACCATCGTGGAAACTGATTCGAATGAACTTGGACTTCGCACTTCCTTTCAAAATGACTGGTCGAGTCCTGATCCTCCCTTACCTGATTCAATTCGCCAGCTTGGATACTCCCATTGGCAATCCTGAAGCCGATGTTTTGCCATCGGAGCAGGAGAGAGAGATGGTGGGGGTCCATAGTTTCCAACATTCAGAGTCCTCATTCTGCTGGATTAGCAGCCTTATAGGCCTCGTTGGAAATCTTCAATCTTTCGCAGATTCGTGCTCGCGTACCCAAACTCGTACGCGCTTCTTTCAAACACTCTATTTCTGAATGCTAGAAATCCGAATGAGCTTTCAACCGCTCACCGCTCTAATCTATCTTTCCAATCGCTGCGATGCCTCACTACTCGAGTGGATGCTGCCAAGGACACTCCATTCACTCACTCTACCAATAATAATTAGTATTGGGCATCACAGAAAGACCAGTGCAGTAATCCTCTTGTAGCGAAGGGCGCCGAGGACTAGGTTTCCGGCTTATTATGGGGAAAGAAACCACGTTTGGTAAGTTATCTTTTATTTTTCTTTTATATGTTACCAATTGCTAATGTTTTGCTTATTTAGGCATCGAATTGCTCTCACGTATTTATGGAGAATTATGGGTAGCTCGCCGCTTAGTGGGACTTGTCCTGGGCCTTCGTGATACAACAACTCTTCACTGTCCCAGCTAGCTGCGATTGTCTTTGAGCAAGACGATCAACACCAGCAGGACCTGCGAGTTTGATCAAGAACTTCGAACTCAATCTCTCTTCTGGCTGCATCAAAAATCCCAATGACCAACATAGCCATTCGAAAATAAAAACTGACTCAAGGAGCAGCGCTATTGGTCTCAACAAGGTTTTTGATATCCAATGCCCTCGAATTGCTACACTACACAAAAAGACTTGGTCAGCGTCTGGTTTTCATCGGCAACTGAAGCAGCAACAGAGATGATGCTCTGTTAAGTTTGCTTCTGGAGTTGGAGTTGTGGTGTCAATGTTCATCGGATGGGAATAGGTTGGCGCCCTTCCCATTCTCACCTATCTGTGGGTCGGTCTTTGAGCAGGATGGTCAACCAATAGCAAGACCCAAGGATTTGATCAAGAACCACGAGCTCAGATCTTCGTCTTCAGGATGTTCAGGTATGGGGTGGAAACCCGTGGAACATGGTGTTGCCAATATTTCAGGGGTTAACAAAGGGGTTAAGTCGCCGAACAACACTCCTACCCTGAATCAATGACTTCTAGCAGTGCCAACAAGAACAACCTCACTCCTCCGATCACCTTCATCAAATGTCAGTCCTATAATCAGACCCGGTCGGCCTCCAATTTCAGCAAATAGATTAACCTATCGCATTGGCCAGGCGTCTTTGAGCAGGACGATCGACCCCAGAAAGAACGAGGTCAAGCCGTCTTCAGTTATAATCCGGTTCAGCGTTCGCTCCGGCCATCTTGGGGTGCACATCCCCAACTAAGCCTGGCCAGCCTCCGGGTTTATGAGAGGAGGGCCTACCCATCGATCACATCAGCCGGGCGGGAGCGGGGTTTCCTTCCAATTCCCGATTCCCGCCTAGCTTTGAGCAGGACGGTCAACACCCTAGCGAAAACAAGGAGAACGAAGTTTTGGACGACCCTCCCCTCCGAGACTTCCACTTCCGCATCCGAGGGTGGATGGGAGCAATCCTGAGGGCGCCGATCCAATTTAGGAGTGCGATCGTTTCCAAAAGATTTCAATACTTGGGAGCAAACCTCGCTCTCGAAACTGTCAGGGACGAGCGAGAACCTGCCGACATTCGGGTAGTGGGACCCGATTATCAACCCCGACTATAAAAATAAGAAAACGAACTGTTTCCTCCACCTCATCCAAGACGGTCAACCCCAGCAAGGCAGTTGAGCGTTACGAAGGCCTACCCTTCCCAAAGCCCCCATTCAAGACAAACAAATCCTTGCCCCCTTCACCACTACTGGATCCTTGGGGGTGTCTGGGATTAGAGATGTTCTTGGAGGGGAGGGTGGAGACTGCTACAATGCTACATTCCAACTCATCCCCCGGTTTGATGGTTGCCTTTGTTGGTTCATTTTGTCCTTGGAATCTGGCGCGTTTTGAGTCTCGACTATTCAACCAGCTCCAGCGTCTGCATCTATCTCATTGACTACAGCCATGTTTTTGGGTGGGTGGAAGGGCGGACATAACTAGTTTGTGGCGACGTCATTGCTACTTCAAAGAATTGAAAGAAAGATGCTCCGGCGCCATACAACACAGATGGCCAACCCTAGCAAGGTACGAGGGACTGCTGATTGCAGTTTCTCCCCAAGTCATGGGCAAGGATTCTTCTCCTCCGGCTCAATTTACCACCCTCGGGTGCTTGTTTTGGGATCATGAGTCCTGATTGAGAAATTGCTTCAGTGTTTAGGAGGATGGGGGTTAGCAAGGGGTTTCATCTGCCATAATGAGACTATATATTCAAGTTATTACAGAGCGGAGAGGGTAACGCCTCCTGTTCATTTTACCTCGCCGTGCAGGGCTTGGTCATTTTGGGATCATTGCCCTGTTATTGGGCAATCGGGTTGCCCTCCTCTACCCACTTCCACTACAGCCATGTGTTGGGAATGTATTCTGTGGCGACAACCAGAAGAAAGATGCCCCGGCGCCATACAACCCAGACGGCCAACAACCTCGAGCCAGTCACACCAACCTCAACTCATCTCCTAAATGATAATTGATCCGCCGCAAGTGCAGTTGTGCCAACAAAGCACGAGGGACTGCTAAATGCAGTTCCTCCCCAAGTCACGGGCAAGGCTTCTCCTCATGGGCAGCTTGACGGTTCCTTTTGTCTCGTCTACGGAATCAGACCCGTTCTAAGTCTCCACTAATCAACTGATCTAGTGGGGACGTCACCCACAACTATATCCATTGAGTGAACGAGCAAAGCCTCTCGCTAGTTAGTTTTGTTACCTTTATCCTTCTTTCTTGGATCCGGCGGCTTTGTTTCCTTTTTGACTACGGGAACAATCAAGAAAGATGCCCCACTGCCATACCGCCAATGGTGCGTGGTTACGGTGGGCTTGTTAGGTGATTTTGTTCTGAGTGCTCACATCAATACCGGCCGCGGACGGTACACCCAAAGAGCGCGATGGCATCAATGGAGGTCCTGTAGATTGAGTAATAGCTTTAGAGTTGTCTGGGTGGGGTGGGAGGGGATAACCACCAGGAAGGCAGAATTCGAAGAAAGAGTTTCTTACAAAACTTCATGTATACTAATTACTTTTGCGGTGGTTATGGTGACATACACTGGGGTCAATAGAGCAACGTTTGCAATGAAAGTATGAAGTTCCGGTTCCACGTCCCCTTACTCTACAAACACGAATGATCCATCAAAACCAATCAGTACAAAGGCAAAATCACACCAAAATCCAGATCCAAAACCGTGCAGTAAACACCCAAAACAATCCAAAATGCCCAAGAAAAAGAGAAACTATGCTACACCTCTATACCAAATGGTGTCCCCCACATTCTATGGAACCCCTCTATAACTCACCACGGCCAAATCTAATATCCTCAAATTCCACCTCCCCATCAGTTCCAAACTCTACTGTAACGCCAGCCTCATGTTTTGCGCCATCATCATCTTCGACCACGGGTTTATTGACACCTTCTAGCCGGTATGTCAGACTTGGTTGCACTACGCAAATCCCCTCGTTTTGGCAAACTTCTGTTCTGCCTAAATTCTTGTGTTTCGGGCCTGTAGGACCATTCACAAAGTGATACTTTCTCAGTCGTTAGCTTGGGTCGGACACATCGAGTTGAGAGCTTACCTGACCGACAACTCGATATTGTCGTCTATCGGTGAGTGGATAAAACCTATCACCCCACTTTCCGTTGAAATGAAACCAACCTGTTGGCGCATTTAGGTTATCGGCGTCAGGGGTGAGCTTATCAGTTTCCAGATTGTAATGGTAGAGGTAGTTATTTTTGGCCGGGTCCCACAAGTAGCCTTTATTGGTGTGATCTGCGAGAAGGTGCAGAGGAATCGCATAGTAATGGGGGCCGGGAGTTGCGTAATTCGCATGTGAGCCTCGAGCAGAATATGTTACCGGCTTCCGGGTTGTCAATATAATCTCTCGTAGTGGAATTTAAGCGATAGATTTACCCTTTTGCCAATCTTTTCCACGACCACATATTCATAAGCCGAACCGCCACTGTGCTCGCTGAAAAACATGTTCACAGGCTTGCCGTTCACAAATCTCAGGGCCGTATGTTCTGGATTCGTCAGCGCATGACACAATATAAAGCCTCAAGGGAGGGAGAAGCCCACCCCAATCGCCAACATGATTCCCAAATCTCCATCCAGCTACAGTATTTCCCAGATTGAAGCTGTAGAAATAGAAGTAGAATGCATCTACAACTCCCCCAGCCTTTTCTGTCCAAATGATGATCACCGGGGCACTACTCAATCCGATATCGTCACCAGTACCAGACTTTGAATCGGATGGTATGTTACGATCACCACGTAGCCAGGACGGAGGATTCGAAGGGTCATCGTCGGATGTGAGGTAGACGTGCTTGCCAAACTCATTGAGATCGTCGAGATTTGAGAGCCGGAGGTGGTGAGCGGTGCGTGGTGTTATAGGGGTATAATTTAGATAAGGAGTTGTATGCATCAAACTGTTCCAAGCTCAGCTCATTGAAGGCTACAACTAAGATGGGGGTTCGTGAAACTCACTGCTCCCCAATATCACCTGGCATAAACCTTTCTTCACTGTGCAAATAGACATATGGTGCTATATCCCATCACCAATCAGCCTTTCATCCCACAGCCAGCAGAGCAAATCCCATAACCAACCGTATTCTAGCACAAATCCCGGTGCCTTTATCCGCTGGCAGTCATGGCATTTCTTTGGCGATTTGATCTTCACATCACTCCCGAGCCAGTTCCCACACAGTCCCACATTCCGACATAGACTTGCCCTCCATCCTGATAATACACTGTCCGCATCCGCGTAGTCACTGCTACTCCACGCATCTGGCGACACTCTATTCTCTACAGCCAAATGCCATAACCACCCAAACACAATGAACCCGCACACTAGGCCAAAGACCGACCGTTGTTTTGATGTAATCAAGAGCATAGGTAGGATAGCTCGAAGGACGGTAAGAGTTCTGTGCGTTGGCTGGCGAGTCGATAATTCGTTGGGATAAGCGGAGGGAGAGGTATTCGCATGATACAACTAGGAGCGATGGAGGAAAAAGCCCTGGGAGGAGGGGGAGGAGGGAGGGTTGGCGAACGTGTGATGCGACACGGGGGTCGTAGATTACTTATGGACGCAAAGTCGAGCTGTCGTCAGGTATGTGATGGGATGAAATCTGTGGAGCTTAATCAACCTTCATAGAGTAAGCATATATACTCTGGTTGGTGGTTTCTGATCTCACTACAACCTAGGAGCAGTAGCAGCAGGAAAAAAGAAGTGGAAAGGTAAAAGGAGAAGTCAGACGATTGGGAGGAAGATGAGACAACTGTCTCAGATATCCGCCCCACAACTACTGGATTCCACTGGATGGTGATAATTTTAACTCAGACGACGACCTCCTCCAAAGTATCGTTGATCGCGTGTCTTGCACCTAATAAGCAATTCCACCCCCCGCTTGGTGACGATGACTTGGTGAAGAATTTCTAACCGGAAAGCCAGAGACTGGATCGTATCCAACGGGGTGTTTCCCCTCCCAATCCGAGGAGTGAAGCTGGGCGGATTATCAATCCTTGAGAGCTGCCGGAATCCCGAGAAGCAAGCTCTCCACACCGAAGCACCCACCACCCGACTAACGGAATTTACCGGTGCGGAAGCAAGCGAGACGCACCAAGACGCTTACGGCGGCAACTTTCGGAGAATTACAAGTTACATTTGCGCGGGTATAAAAATGGTTAAAAAATATAAAAAGACGGACGATGTTTTTTATTTTGAGCATGTCACATGATCTGAGTGATTGTTTGTGATGCCCTCCCCATCACCAGGCGCATCATCCGCATCATCCGCGTGAATTCTCCACATTAACGCCATAGATGTCCTCCATAGGTTCTGGTCATGGATTTGAGCCATTACTCGTGGGAATTGAAGCGGTTGACATGGTGATTCCAGATCGTGGCCTCCAAAGACCACCTCGAATGAATTCTGATATCATCGGGATTCCTCGGGGAACTCATAGTGCCTTCCAAGAAATAACTCAGACGCTTGTTACGCGTCTCCTGCTGCATCTCAGCCCTAACCTTAATACCACCTTGACATCGAACACCTGAGAAAGGACATTTATTCGCAGACAAGCAACAAAGGAATGGTACAACATGTAAAAAGGGATGTGGGGGAAGGAGTGGATGGACACTCCGTGAGCTGTAATGTTTTGTAAAGATGGTTTTTATATTTCGTGTTGGCAATCATGACCCAGAGTCAGTCGTCCATACACCCCACCAGCATCTAACATTTTCATCTAAGACTTCTATCTAGCCCACAGAAAACATCAGGAAACCGCACAACGTTGCGGGTGGATTAAAAACCAACAAAAAAAAAGAATGAGCTCGCACAAAGCAACAACGAATAAGTATCATACCTCAGAGTAATGCCATATTACCTTATAATCTATACACAAATCCTTCACCCCTTCTCCTACGCTTCATTTACAAATCCTTTCTGAAAACCTCTGGTCCCCACTTAGGAGACGTTAGGGCTGTCAACCCCGCACTGTTCTCACACGTTTGCCTCCCGCTCACTGGTCCCGGAGGAGGAACTTGCACAGAGCCAACCTTCTGCCCACGGCCAATGTTGATGTCCTTCCCACTCTTGACCCCCTTGTCCTTCCCTGTCTCTGCACCGGTGCCCTTGCCGCTTGTAGCACCTGTAGGTGCGGGCTCATCCCACATTGGTGCCTGGTCAGGCAGCGAGTCGGCGGCGGCCTTGAGCGCATCAAGGAGCTGCACCATCTTCTCGGCGGTGAGGTCTTCGTAGTAGTCGTCGTTAATTTGGACCATGGGACCTGTTACTAATTAAATATTGCGTAGGCCGGAGTGCGGGAAAGGGATACCGTTGACACAAGCACCGAGGCACTCGACCTCAGAGAAAGTGAAGATGCCGTCCTCGGTGGTGTGGCCGGGGGTAATGCCAAGGTGTTTTGTGATCGCCTCCATGATCGCGTCCGAGTTGCACAACATGCATGGTGTAGTTGTGCATACCTGAAGGTGGTATTTACCAACAGGATCGCGGTTATACATTGTATAGAAGGTGGCGACCTCTATTTTGCATTAGCCCCACCCATCCAATTCCCAAATTCAATCCCTCTTCATATCCCGCTATCGCCCCGGATGGGAGCATACCATAAACTCTCATCGGCGGAATCTCTAAAATCTTGGCTACTTCGTTCATCACTGATATTGAGCAGAACCCATGCTGTCTCTGCCCCAGATCGAGCAAAGGCATAGTCGCCGCCTTCTTGTACTGCGGCGGGTAGCGCTTCAGGATCTCATCGATGAGGCGTTGGTTCTGTTCGGTAAATTTGAATGGGATCGAGGGATTGTTCTGTGGGGTGTTGCGATGCTATCTTCGCCATCAGCTGCAACTCCATTTCCTAATTTGCTCAACATCAAAGGTAGGACATACCACTGCCAGAGCATCAGACCGCCTAACGCCGCATTCCGAGAAAGCGCGAGCCAGCGCCAATTTCCGGGTAGTAGGAGTGACAAGTTGTCGATGAGCTCCAACAAAGAGAAGACGGGTAGGGAGCCTCAGCGACATGGTGTGGCGTGGGTGGATTGAGTGAAGAAGACCAAGTCGGTAGTGAGAGGCGGGACGGTGATGTGCAGCGTTCAACTAGCCTTGCTTAGTCGAATCTGATTGACATGTTCTGATTGGTGGAAACGGATGCCGGGTAATAGAGCATTTCATCATGAACTCGGACTTGAACTTGTCTTGAAGTCCTAATCTCATCCGAAATCACGCTCTGTGCAACTGTTTGTATCACAGAATAGTCGAGTTTCCAAGGGCAAAGTAGTATATTCCATCTCATTATAAACTTTTAGAAGCTATTGACCGTAACTCCTATCCAGAGACCAAAACAGATGCTAAAAGCCACTATGTACCATACAATCATGTACAAGAAGAAAGCGTTATGTACGAACAAAGATCATGTACAGTATTAGGGGACGGACTATTCGAACAGAAACCTTTAGAAACCCGACTTTACACGCATTAGCAGTTCAAATCAAACTTTTAAAACCCCAACACCAGAACAAACAAGGGGAAAAATGATGCTCCTTAGAAGTGCATTCCACTGCATTCAAGATACTCGACCATATATTCACCCAGTCCTTGGACAGCGAGTTCATCAAGGATTCCCCAAGGCCTGCACTCGGCTCTCCATTTGGTGATGATACCCTTTACCTGCAGTTCCTCCATGCGCTTACGCAATGCGAGGCTTTCTTCCTGCAATAGCATACTTGTCTCGAAGTAATCACCCCAAATCGGAGAGTCACTCCTCCAGGTGTGTCTTCCAGGACAAATTGAAAGGTGAACTTTTTCGACCATCGCGCCAGGAATTTTGCAGAGCTGGCAAGGAGCCAATGGATATGTGAATAAAGTGCCGCTCACATAGTTGTCCCGGACATGGTAAAAGAGCTGAAAGCCTAAACGATCCGCAAGTAGCTCCACAATGGATGGGTCGATCATTTGCCTCAAGGTGCGTCTGGCGTATTCCTTGAGAATGATTCGTTCTTCGGTTTCATCTTGGGAATCCTTCTCGTCAAATACCTTGACAGATCGCTGCTTGTCCTGTAGCTTCTTGATACCTGGCTCGAGGCGGTTCAGACGATAATCAATCCATTGTCGATACAACTCTCGGAGATCGGAATATGGACGGATGTTACTCATGAACGAGGAATCATAAATTCCAACTTCTTTAGCACGGAACGACGTGATGATGGTAATTCTATCATCAGAGGATGAAGACGGCAGCGCCAGATGTTTCACAAGCCCGCCTTGTAACATCATAACGCTTCCCATTCCCGGTTGAGTGAGCTATTAACACTGTCAGCGTAGTTCACGAGAGCATAATTACAACATACCCCGATGTAGTTCATGTCGCCGCGTTGAATGACTGTTTCTCCGCCAACCATGTTCGATGAGTCGGATACCATAGTCACGGAAACCCAAGGATATGAGTCGTAACTGTCGTAGAAATTATTAGAAATTACACTGAGTTACTAAGATAAGGGCTGGTGTAGAATTACTGCCACGGAAGAAGACTCTGCTTGTTAACTGCCTGGTCGATTTCCTCAGCAGATCTGCTTTCAACCTTGTTTTGAACGGTTTCCGCCTTGTGTTTTTGACTAGTTAAGTTATATGCAATTCTGCCCAGGGTTTCCTCCCGTGAGAGCCCAATGTACTTGCTAAAATCGACCTGAACGTTTGCGTGACCGAGCTGTCACATAAGATATCAGAAATTGTGCCGAATATCAAGGTGAAATATGCGAAACTTACCTCCATGGTCTCCATAACTGGCTCCAAGACAACACCTGCGGCGTGTGAGAGTCTCTCGATGACAGATGGATCGTTACACAGCCGGCGAAAGAATGGTGAGTGAGCAGCAGTGTTACGAATGATAAGAGTCTTGGGGCCAAAGATAACTGCTGTACTGTCGAGATAGCGTGGATTGAGGAGAGCTTTCCTGATGAGAGGAATTGACTGTGGTGAGTAGAGCGGAAACGGTGCGGTTCCGGCAATATCTGAAGAAGCAGAAGCAGGCTTCTGGATTCCAAGATCCTGAAACGTGTATTTCTTCTCTGGGATCTGTCGGGGAGCAAGATGGATCTGTGTAATGTTAGCCACACAACAAATTTTGTTTGTTTTAATCATTCTGCATTCACTCTAACTAGAGTATGGCAGTGCCCAAATTTCCCTCCCCCTCCGGATGACCGGCTAGGTGGGGGAGCTCCCCTCCTTCTGCCCACCACACAACGGGTAACAGCGAAGTGCCTAAATTTACCTTGGGATTGAATGCAGTTTCTTTCCATTCTGCTAATTCATTGACTTGCTGGTAGGGAAGACCTCCAGCAACAGCAGCACACTGACTATTCAAGGTATCTTTTTGTTCTCGAATCTGGCTTAGAAGGGTTTCCAATGCCTCGCCGTTTGGACCGGTTCCGCAGGGAATTATCATCACATTATCGTCCCGTGGGGTTCGAGAGATCGATAAGGAGGGCATTTTATTGAGGATATAATATTATATGACCTTGATATGTCGGTTTATGATGGAAAACTACAATGGAAAACTCCAGCAAAGTCAGGTCGCTTCGAATACGATATGCCAGCAAGTAGACAGCATGAGGCATTAGGAGGGAAACTCACTGCGTATGTAAACAGCGAAATCTAGATTCTATGATTCGTTCGACTCTTGCAATGGAGATGTAAGAGATATGCAGTAGCAATTAAAAGTGTAGATGGTGGGTAGATGGGTAATAAGTAGATAGGAGGGTAGATGGGTAGTGGGTAGAAAGGAGGGCAGATGGGAAAGGGTAAGAGGGTCAAATATAGAGAGACCGGAGCAAGCAAGGCGCGCGTAGGCTCAGACGCAGTGGTATACACCTTTGAAGTACCTCTCTGTTGTGCAAGCTACCAATAGATACTTGATCAGAGGCGCCAGTATTGCTGCTTTAAGCCTCAGTTATGTTCAAATATCAGCTCTAGAACTATTAGGACGTACTACTGTGGAGAGGGAAGATGAGGTCAATTTTATCACTAGTTGAAGTATACCGGCAGGCGGTTTCCAGAACAATCGGATGTTCTGAGGATAATTCTCGTTCCTAAACCATCTTCGAACAGTAAGGTGCTATCCGGACGGGTGGCGCATCTTCGAGACGCTTCTTCGCCGCGGTGTATAGCTTTGTTACTGGGTGTGCCGGCGACGGTCTTCACACCACTCCAAACAGCATGTTCTGTTTCCCAGCGCCGCACAAATGCGTACAGCTTATAGCACCGAATAGATAACGGAATATTTTTTGCTTGGAAACAATTCCATAGCAAGCCTCACTCGACGACACTGCCGCTAGCGTGCATTTTCATTCGTTAGATTAACCGAGAACAAGAAATTCGCTATACGAATTTCCATTGTGCTATGGTTCTATTTTGACTGTCCTGTTAAGATGTGCACATAATCGGCGACATTGTCATTGGCACTCTTTCAGCTCATAAGACTCGACACTTTTGGACGATGGATGCGTTACCCACCAATACCAGCCGCCCCCACTGTTCGCCTCGGTCGGTGCTTGATGCTCGCCCAGACTTACCTTCCACTGGCGAGTTATCATCAGCTACTTTTCACAGCTTGATGTATTGTCTGGTTCCGTCTTGGCCTCGAAAAGCAACCATATTACGGCCTTAGTCTCACTTCTACCTCCTTGAGGAGATGGGAATAAGACCACTACTACCTAACGAATGCTACGGGATGGGTACACTATGACATACTGCACCAGGGCGGGTACTACCACCTTGCCTCTCATAAGCATCTCATCCACCGGGATTTGGTGCCCGGGTGCAGCCGCTTCCAAAGACATTTCAGCCCTATCCGCACATTGCTCGTGCATATTTCCAGGCACCGAGCACAGTCTAACTGCGCCTGCTTCTACATAATCAGAGACCCGGCCTAATTTTATGCCTTCAGTGTCGACGGATTGGTCCACACAAAGAGTCTACCCCGGGGACCGTGTATGGATTCGTTGTTTCCCGTCAGCACCCGCCGCTCACCAAATTTACGGGTTTCATCGGAGGTAGCCACACGGAGTGGACAGGATGGGGATTCAATGCAGTCACGGCTTCGAAATAACTGTGCATATGCACTAAGCCACGCCCGCCACGCGGGACTAAGCTTTTCTCTATGAGATTCGTAAACATTGAGGCTTAGCAGCTCCCCAAGAGTCCCAGTTATAGAGATTAATTACCTAACAACTCGTTAGACAACCTGGTATGTTTCTTTTTGGAGAGTTCGGAATTACTTTGTTTGGATGCTGGGTGAGCAAACAACGTCGTCACTTAGTGGAGCAGTAAGCTGTTCGGACAGCTGAAGTTACGCGTATGGTGTTACATCACAAATGTTCTCGATATCCTAAGCTTATCGGACCAGTTGGCCAGTTCGCTTTTGGGCTTTATACAAAGAAGAGTCTAGATGGCCTGGAGTCGGTATTGAAGCCTGGAACCCTAACCCCCAGGAGTAGCCTATTTCTGGTTGGTTACTTTCCCGGGCACTGCGCTTTCATGGACGTGCTGCTGGTATATAAACGCACCATGTGGTACCTCCCTGGCGGGTGCATGGGTTGAGCGTCACTACTGAGAACGGCTTGAGCTTGAGGTGTAATCTCCACCTTCGGTAGCTGTACCACCACTTCCTAGATGAGTGCCACTGAGATGAGAGCATTGGTTTCAAAGACATATATATATCACTGGGTACATTTATCCTTGAACAGACCAAAGAAAACAAGAAAACAAAATCTGTTCCACGATCTTTAAAACGCTACATGGTAGCACACTATTACGACATCTCATCCAAGCGCATTACATCTGAATCTACTCGTCCATCCTTCCTCTTGACAGCATACATCTGCTGACCGACCATATTCAACATCCGGTCGTTCAGCCACCCAGCAAAAACACTCAACACACTCACACTCCCAACCACCATCGGCAGCAACTGCCCAGTACTCATCAAGTTACTATCCACATTGACCCGACTCAGCCTCAGCGAGTCTTCAGTGAACCATATCGAAAGTGCCAGCGAAAGACACAGCAGCAGCATATCACACATATCGTTGCGATTCCAGTGTATATGCAGCCGTGGAATCTGCCTGTAGTTCGCTGCCTCGTCATTTTCCGCACCCAACATATTGTTGATCTGGCTGAACCAAAGCGCCATTGAATCACTCCGCACCAGTTGTTCGCGGAAGCTCATTTTCTTTCGAGCCTCGGAGAAACTGTGGAACACCGACCTCTCGCTAAATAGAAATGGCCACGAGACCGCCCCGAAGACCACCAGCGCAATGGAAATCATAACGATGGGAAACACCGCAAGAAACGTCCCAAAACTTCCGGTGACATCGACAACACCAAAGAACCGCACCGTCCGCGCGCATCCTTCGTCGTACTTGGATAATCCCGACCATCTCTTGTTCCAGCAGATCCAGAGCGTGATGATAAACTGGGAGATTACGACGAGTGTGGAGCTGACGGCCGATGTGATCCCACTGAACATCGCCCCGGACAGCGCCAACATAATCGTAAGAATTTGTGTCGTGGTGAGAACGATATAGAGCTCGAGCATCGCTGGGCGGCCGATAAGAACATTTTTGATGAGAGTCAAGTTGAGAGCGAAGATGAGGACATGGAGACCGGACGTGAGGCCGCCTGCGCGGGAAGGAGCGAAGACGCGAGCAAAGATACAGGAAAGACCGGTCAGATAGAGACCGATACGGACTCCGAGGCCGTAGATGTCAGAGTCTCCATTAACAATGCAAGTCATGGTCGAATCGAGTCGCGCGCTCCGACTCTGTTCTACGACTGAGTTTTGTCGAATTTATTACTTGGGACGATGCCCCTCAGCCTCATCCTGTGTTGTGATGGCGATGCAGTTGTACTCATACCCTTATACACTAGTAAAGTACCACTCATCCTCTGCCACATGGTGGACGCGGTAGCGCTTCGCTTATTAGACGAATCAGAGAAGACTACAGAATAGTTAGCCACAAATGATTGTGGGTTTTTGATGATTTTGGATAGTTTACTCTAGAGAATTGTAGCAGGTGAATGTTCATATTAACATTTGTGGAAGGGTATGTTTGGTGGAGCATTTTAGTTTCCTGTGCCCACACCCGCCTATACGATCAAATACGTCATACCTAACCTGCACAACATTTCAACTCTAACCCCCCTTGCTACCATCCAAAAGATCGTTAACAATGCAATTTCCACCGTTAAGATCGTTGCTCTTTGAGCCTTTAAATTTCCTCCTATCCTTCACCCCCTTATCACGTTTTCTTCCAAAGAAAGACCACTTCGCACCGCACCCGAATGCGCCGTTCGAAGGTTATTACACTCGCATCCTGACGACCACAGGCTCAACCATTCTCCTCATTTTCTCCTCCGTGTTCTCTGCCATCGATCGACCACACTACGTCCATTTCTCCCTCCTCCCACGCAACGGCAGCAGCCAGCACCGCATCGTCGTCGACAAGTTTCCTAAAATCACCGATGCCAACGGCCACAAATTCCCCAACAGTATACACGAATTTTCTCGTGTGGCAAAAGGCGATGGAGTGGAGGGCACCTATCGGATTTGCCGCGACGAGCAGCGCTATCGACTCGAGCTCGACACCGTCGAACACGGCAAACTCGAGGTGTCGATAGACCTTACAGACCGTAAGGCATGGATCCCAGACGATGACGTTTCCACTCCCGAAGGGGTCTTTTCAAAACTCATCTTCCTCCTACCTCTGCACTGGAACGTCTTTTCTACCGCCTCTTCAGCTTCATACTCTATCACCGCGAACGGGCAGCCGCTCGAATCCGGCACCGGAATCGCACACATTGAGAAAAACTGGGGGATCTCATTTCCGCGTGGGTGGACATGGATCCAGGGGTTTTCTGGATCTCCAGTCACGGGGGAGGCAAGACACAAAGCCCGCTCGTTCGTTATGGCCGGTGGCAAGATTCTAGGGCAGAAGGCATTCTTGCTTGGATACCGGTCCAAGAATATTGAATGGAGCTTTGGCCCCCCATTTACTCTAATGCCCTTTTGTTTCCAAACGCCGCTTATGAAGGAGGCGTTTGACTCAAAGCGCGGAGTGGCGAGGTATGAAGTTGGCGCGTTGTGGAAGAAGCTTGTGGTGGAGGTGCAGGCGCCGTCGGATCATGAGGGCTGGTTGGGATTGCATTGCCCCTTGGCGGACGGGCATGTGAATACGTATGCGTATGAGAGTTTTGATGGGAGTGTTAGGGTCAAGGCGTATGAGAGGGCTTGTTCGCTAGAGTGGGAATTGGTGGAGGAGACGATTCTTGATGGTGCGGCAGTGGAGTTTGGAGGTGATTATAGCTTCAAGGTTTCGAAGTAGTGACTAAGCATATTGGGAAAGCATGTTTTGGGTTTTAAATACTCTATTACTTGACTAGCAATATAATGTTGCATTTGTGTATTCCAGAACATCTAGGCACGAAAATGCACGACTTCAACCCATGAAGCTAACTTAAAACCCCGTCTATATTTGTAGTCTTTTTGAGCCAATCTCAACCACTCCCATCACTCCTACCCCCTCGACTTCCTCGCCTTCCGTCTCAGAAACGTCTCCACTGCTGCCGTGGGAGCCCTCGTCGCTTCGATCACCGGGACGGTCCGCATCACAGTCTCTTCGACCTCCACAGTACGAGTGATACTCGTTTCCGCATATTGTACCGTTGGGACGTCGCTAGTTTGGTGGCGGTGGGCGGAAGCAGTCTTGATGCCAATCCCGGATAGCGGAATGTGGGGCATCACGAGGGTTTCCATGCCCATAGAGAGGGGCCTAAGCCCATGGGCGGGGAGGCAAGTGTAGAGGAGGAGGAGGCAGAGGGTGAGAAGATACATGGTTGAAGATGACAGGAGGGAAAGGGAAGGAGGGGGGGGGATTTATGGAGGAAGATACAAGAGATATGGTTATGGTTATACTTTGTGCACGGTAGGTTTCTCAGTGGTTTAACTTACATCTTGCGTTGGCGGTCAATGGTCCGGATGCGATAGGTCTGCTTTGGGAAGAGATGGTGTCCGAGGATACTGGAATTCGCAGGCTGTAATGGTTGATATGGCTTTCAATCGCCTTTTCTCATCGTGAGATATGCATGGCTATGATTATATTAGGGAGGCTGTATGTAGATGCCATTCCACTGATGTGTATATGGTGCAGCCGGCTGGTGAGTTTGGGCGTCTGGCCAAAGTAAAACTGTTCTCTGAGCTTACTGTCTATCAAGGCCGTGGGATGGATGGTGGTATGGCACTTTATGGTTTCGGATGCACAGAAATATTGCCTTCAAACTCTAGGCCTAGTTTGGATTTATGAATTTCAGGTTAGACCAAGCACCCGCCACTTTTCTGGTGTGAAATAATGTCGGGAAATGTTTCATTTGGCCCTCTAACACTGCCCAGAGAAACCTGTAAGGCTCTCCGTTTATTCTTCAACATTTCGACGCTTCAAAAAAATCCCATGGTCAATGCCAGCTCTAACTGAAAAAGACTTCGGCTGCTACACAAGGAGTTTAAATTTAAGCTTTCGGGGTGTGTATGATTTCCCTTTCGAGACTACATGCACATACTCTGGGTAGTTCGAATTCGAGTGCGATACTGAGCAGTAGCCGTGCCAATCCACCCACATCAAAAGTATCGATCATCAAAGGCGAATGACAAAAGTCAAAAATTTGATATGTCGCCCGCCGATCACCACTCAATAGTAACCGCTTACCGTTGGGTCACGTAGTTTTGTCTGGGTACCTTGGATGGCAAACGGTCAACGTTAATCGACCCTGGAACTGGGGATAATATCGTTCGACTACCTGGATCTCTACCTAGGTAATTATTAGATTATTAGATCTGAAGGGGTAAGTATGTGAGTACAAATATTAGTTTCGCCCTAACAGCCCGAGCCTACCTCTCAACCCAACCCATCCCAGCCCAGTCGTTACAAAATATTACATCGGTGCAAGTATCAATTATTACTCCCTCTCTGGCCTGGTCATTACGAAATATTACATTAATACAAGTATCAATTATTACTCCCTCCCTCCCCTCTTCAGCCCAGTCATTACAAAATGTTACATTGGTACAAGAACCAATTATTACACCCTCCGTCTTCCCTCCCCAAACTATTGAGAATCATACCCACTCCCGCCCTGATACACATTCCCCTCATCCACAACCCCATCCCCTCTAGACACCCCCCTAGCACTTCGTCTGCGTCTTCATAACCGTCTTCGTAATCGTCTTGGTCTTCTCCTTGGTCTTGGTTTTATACACCGTCGTAGTCTCGCACGGGCACGGCGGCGGCGTGAAAGTCGGCCACACCGAGCCGCCGGTACACTTGGGGTCCGGGAAACACCCGCCGTACATCATGCTACAGGAGTTCATATAGTCGGCGCAGATGGTGGGGCAGGAAGTGGTCGGGGAGGGTTTGGGCGTGTCGGGCTCGGGGAGGGCGGCAGCGAGGCCAGCGGCGAAGAGAAGGAGGGAGGTGGTGAATTGCATCGTGGGGAGATCGTGGGATGGGACGTTGCGATGTGGGAGATGTTGGAAGAGGTGGGTTGTTTTATATCCTAAGAGGCCCGGGGAAGGACGACATATTGTCATGGCATGCAGGTGGCAGTCGGTGAGATCCACCTGATATGGCCGGTGGAAGTTAAAGCAGCAGCTTTATTCGGAAACCCGCAGAGGGGGTTCAATGTATATACCAGGTTACTATGATGTAAAATGCCGGGTTATTAAGACCAAATTTCCTCTTTAGAAGACGGGGTTAAGGTGAGTGTCGTTAAGAGTTCCTCTAGTAGTACCCCGGAACCTTCCACCTTGTATACAACCCCGGTACACTTTATTGAAAAGCACCGTTTTGATCTCCGCATCAATGACCCGGGGTTTTTTTCGCAATTGTCCGAGGCATTGTACTCTGTATCAATGACTCGGTGAGTTTTTTTCGCAATTGTCCGAGGCACTGTACTCTTTTAGCTATCAAGTACTAGCTGGCTGCAGGGTACCGAGCACAATCAGCTCATGATCATGATCAATGTTACAAATTCTCCGTTTTACCTCGACTCCACTCATAAACTCGTAAACCAACCCGAGTTCACTGGGTGGTGTCTAGTGTCTCCACCATTGGCATTGATGTACTTGCCATTGGCTTCCGACTCTGGTTACATACATAGACAGGTACTTGTATGTACTGTACAGGTGATGTCAAGCTTAGTTACTTGTACCACCAGAATCTGGCAATTATGCAGACATTATTTCGAGGAATTCAAGCCATAGAAGGTCTCAAACGGCCTGAATTCCTCTAAGACTAAAAGATATAGAGCACTTTTATGTGAGTAGGTGCAGGGAGGTTGGGTAGTGGGCTAGGGATTAACGTGACGTTTCCGACGATATCTGGAGTGATCGACTCAAGAAACATAATGTTTGAAACAACCCCGTGACAGTTACCATCCACAAGAGAATGGAATTGCCCTCGAAGATTAAATACCTTAAAGCATGACGGAGATACTAACTATTTAGGCAGGAACAAAGAGGTGTTTTATGTCGAACCCTCCGGCAGTCAAGAATGCCTGGAGTGTCAGGGATGGACTTTGTTGAGAGTGTCAAGTTAGTTGCTGCCTTCAAAGGCGCTCGAGCTGGATTCAAGGCGGCGTGGTTGGCCCTGGGCTGACAGGCGAGACGGGTGAGCATACCGATAGACAGGGGTGCTTGGGAATCAAAACCGCCCGGCAAGCAAATAGCCCGATGTGAAAGAACCAGCACCAGGCAGCAGTCCCAATTGCCCAGCGTTGAAACTGGGCAGTCAGTCCGCCGGAGCCATTTGTGTCCACCCAAGTGCACCCGACTAGCTGGACAGATGTCTGTATCCCGCAGGGAAAACCTTTGAACTTTGAAATCTCCTTCGTGACCAAGTTCGAGGACGTTATTTTTACGTCTTAATTTTTGACGTTTTTTTTTATAGAAAACGTGATAGAGGTAATAGATGTATGATAGGGAATTGGCCTTCGTGCTCAAACTTTTTCCGTTCCCCGGCTATAAATGTGGGAAATTGACTGCGTCGAATACTAATACACCGTAGTTGCACAATATCTCAAGTAGATACGCGATGGAAAGAGAGGTAGCAAGTGTTGGTGGAGAGGGAGTTCAGGTTTCGCCACTCAGGCTCCTTTGAATATCGAAACCGAATGATTGCCTGTGAAGAACACCGCTTGCACTTACTCTAGATATGAAACGTTTCCAGATAACGCAATCAAAGCTATCCAATCAACATCATACCCAGCAGTAAAACCTAGCGACTCGAAACTCGGGTTATACACGCGTCATCACTCGAGTCACGATCCTCGCATCGGGTAATTTACAGTACTCGTACTTTACGCGTTCCCTTTTTGTCTCAAACACCCCCACATTCCCCCCATCACTCACCCACATTATTACCACCACCACGCGCTCATCGCTTTCCTTTGTCATGACCACCCCGCCGCCCTTCCTCTTAACCGGCTCTAGCGATGCCGTCGCAATGTCCTTCGGCTTCACCACCACCTCCCCACCCCCCTTATCCCCCGCCTCCACGATCCCGGAC
>Ga0307512_10002032_pt1 | contig 26720 bp, 30 predicted proteins | sample 14_EM_MG_FD_200267 | JGI IMG/M metagenome (GOLD analysis project Ga0307512, IMG submission 200267) | Populus trichocarpa ectomycorrhiza microbial communities from riparian zone in the Pacific Northwest, United States - 14_EM | ecosystem: Host-associated > Plants > Roots > Unclassified | place... | reverse complement strand
TGTTCTAGTCCAGTCACGGAGGATGTCCCTCCGCGGAGAGACCGGTCCATTCACGGAGTCCCACCCTCAGCGACTGGACTGGTTCATTCGCGGAGTATACCCCTGCACCCCACCTCCGTGATTGGACTGGTTCATTCACGGAGCATACATACAAAGTGCTAATTGCATTCAACGTCGTGGTGCAACTACAATTACACTATGCTCCATATCCTGACTTGAAACCAGCTCTTCTTCCTCGTTGCCCTCTTCCTCTACATTGTCCTCTCCTCGTCCACATCCTTGTCCTCCTCGAGACCCCCTCCTTCCTCAATATCCAGTTCTGTCAAATCACTTTCGTCCTTTTCCTCTGCGCCATCGCGAAACCGTACCAGTCGCTTTCAGGCTCTTTCAGGCTTGCAGCGGCGCGAAAGCAAATCCAGAAGGTGTCAGACGGGAGCCAACTTTGATAGTATGGCAAACTTTCAGGCTTTCCGCCGGCTTTCGCTGTGTATTTCATTTCGCGGAGGTACACATTCATGCTTTCTTCCAGATGAGGCTGCAGCAGTATACTCAAGGTTATCCGGCACGGTAAACTCAAGTTTTGGCCGCCCGCAAAGTGGTCAGAAGCTCTGGTCTGCGAATGAAGTTCAAGTTCTGGCCCGCATCCGAAGCTCATGTTTGCACTCAACACTCACACTCACACTCGCACTCACCGGGCCAATTACCCTGAAAATCAAGCTGCGGATTCTGCTGGCAAATCTGATTCGGAGATCTGCTCTTCCCATGAGTCCAAGTATTGCCATTAACCCAGTACCACCGACTTAAATCCTCAACACTATAGCCATTGGACATAGTGAGATTCTCAGACTGAGACTGCAGGTGTGGGTGCCAGAGTTGGTCACGGAGTTAGTGGCGGGAATAGTTAAGCTTCGCCTAACAGTCTATCAACATCATGATTTGTGAATAAGAACTGTAAATCCACTAAGTTAGTTGATTTTCAAGAACTCTCTTCTTCTGCCGTGTAACCGTATACTGCTCGGTTGAATTCGTGGCCCCGGGAATCCTCTTGATATTCGCAAAGAGTGGTGAAGGTCGCTGCCGGAGGTTGCAAAAGACTAGCTGCATCACTGCAAAGGACCGCTTCAAAAGACCAGCTGCGTCTCTTCGATAGAGCAGCTAAATCTAGTGCGAAGGAATTTCTGCAGCCAAAGAGGTTCTGCAGCGACCGAGGTTTTGCAGCGAAAGGGCCACCGCAGCGAAAGACGCAAAAAGGAGTGAAAATCTCCAAGCCTGAATGGGCGCGAAAGAGCATTTGCAGCGAAAGAGTGTGGACAGCAGCCAAAAGCCTGAAAGCACGTGGTACTTTCAGGAACTTTCAAAGTACGGTCAAATTTCGCGATGTGGCTGAATGCACATACTTGCACTGGGCTGAATGCAATTGCATTGATTAAATTCAGCTGGATATGGCCAGCTGAGTGCGCATACATGCGTGGGCATATACGCGTGCAGAGCATTCACTGAGTATACACTCGGTGAATGGACCAGTCCATTCACGGAGGTGGGGTGCAAGGGTATACTCCGCGAATGAACCAGTCCAGTCACTGAGGGTGGGACTCCGTGAATGGACCGGTCTCTCCGCGGAGGGACATCCTCCGTGACTGGACTAGAACATATGATAATGAAAGGGCGGAAAATCTCATTGATAGAAAAAGGAAAGTCGAGACAATATTCGCCCTGTTGGCACAAAAGTTCAACATGGGAATCATAGTTGGAAATGCAATAAGAGATTCCATTCAAAAAATGGTCGAGCTGGTGACAGATCAAGTGGTGGCGAAACCGGAGAGCTTGGCTGAGAAAGAGAGGAGAGAAGAAACACAAAGAGAGAAACATGTAGAAGCTACCCCGGAGGAAGATGAAGATATGGTTATGGTGTATGAAGAGTTTATGTCTGTGGGCAAAATCTGAAAAGAGACAAAGGAGTTGATGAGCAGGATTGTGGAGGAAGAGGAAATAATGCAGGTGGAGGAGCAGGAGTTAGAGCAATCCACACATGCCCCAAAGATTCTGTCTTGCCGAAATAGGCAAGAATTTCGAACATTCGAACCAAGCTGACAGGTTACAGTTGTGAAAATACTTGTGGTGACCCCAATAGTTCCGCATCAATGGAATAAGCATGGGAAAAAACCGGAGATTAAGGATTTAACAAAGTGACTGAAGGATGGGGGGGTAAAACCAGAGCTTAGGAAGCCAGAGCAGAACAAACCAGCCAGAGAGAAGCAGCAAGAGAAGCAAAAGGAGACTACTTGTGAGAGAATGGTACTGAGGCCACTGCAAAGAAGCAGCCCGAACAGCAGCAGCAGTAGATGTATATTTGGAAGAATAATAGCAAAAGGGAGGGTTTTAATGGGGTGGAAAGAAAATGTTCTAGTCCATTCACGGAGGCGGTTCCTCCGCGGAGTAACTAGTCAGTTCACGGAGGCCCACCATCCGTGAACGAACCGTCCATTTACAGAGTCCGAACCCCACCTCCGTGATGTGACTAGTTCGTTCGCGGAGTCAGTCAATCATTACAACTACTCTTCTGTGCACGCCTGTATGTGCATGCACTGGCATGCACGTACACTCAGCTCGCTCTATGTAACTGTATCAAATCAGCGCAACTGCGTACATTCAGCGCAGCACAATTGAGTACATTCATCAACCGCATACTTTCAAAGCAGTGGATTTGGGTACATTCATCCAGTGTGTACGTTCGGTGCAGCGCAATTGGGTAAATTCATCAATCGTGTACGAACAGCACAGCGCAATTGTGTACATTCTTCACAACGCAACTGAGTATGTTCCATGGATTCTATCGTGCACATAATATCAACCACCTTACATCTACCATACCACATTGAATTTCGGCAGTCACAAAGGATAGCCATTGAGAAATTACTCTTCGAGAAACTGCTCGTCTTTAGTCCCCTGCTGAGCTCATGCAAGTACTTTGAAGGTGTAAAGGCAACAGAACGACTGTTCGTTGCAAGTGTTTCAATGCAAAAGCCAAGTGCACACTTCATTGCCATGGCCGAGATGGTGGTGCGCAGTGAATCAATACGGGACCGTCTGCTGCGCCATCAGGTACTTTCAATTTGGATCAAATCACAAGATCAGCTCCATGGGAGCCAAGTCACAATTTAAAACGCCATCGAGCAAATACCCAAGGAGACGCTTGTGTGGATACTGATCTCCCATCTGTCGAGGATACTGCTAATTGTTGAGAACAAACGAGAAAGAATCAAGAAGCTAAATTGTCTGTCGATTCAATGAGAGGGGAAACTGTAGACTTATATAACAAACAGAGAGAAGAAAAACTCCATGCCGAGTGCGAAAGCTGGAGCACAATGCCGAGTACCTGTGCCGAGCCCTGTTTCTCAGCATGAGGGCAGACGAGGGAGAAGGTGACAAGCGAGGCAGGTGGGGGCAGACGAGACCGGTGGGGGCGGGGGAGACCGAGATGGGTGGCACGCCATCGGCCTCATACCCGAGTCCACCAGCATCGGAGACTACGGAAGCCACCTGGCCAAATCCCTAGTCAATAATAATGAGAGCAATGATTTGACTGACCTGGATACTGAGGATGAGGATGTTCCCGAGGAGGAAGGGGTCACTGTGGAGGAATCAGAATAGAAAGACGAGCAGGGTAAGGAATAGGAGGGCAATGAGGAGGGAAATGAGAAAGATGAGCCCGTTTCAAACAATGACATGCAGCACGGTGCAATTGAAGTTGCATCAGGACGTTCAAGAGGTATCTGATGGTAGGGATCGCGAACACTTATAGATAATTTATATTTTTTCATTTACTCTGTGAATGAATTAGTCAGTTCACGGAGGTGGGGTACGGACTCCGTGAATGGATGGTACCTTCACGGAAGGTTGGCCTCCATGAACTGAATAGGTACTCCGCAGAGGATCCGCCCCCGCAAATGGACTAGAACACAAAATGCAACAGGCATATGAAACCAGTAATTATTGGAGAGACTTTCATGGAGAAATAGTAAGTGACATTTCACTCGACTGAAGTATTCCTAAATTCTCAGAAGTGAGACTTGGGCATTTGATTGTACATACTGTTATCAAAGGTTCCGGACAGTAACGTCGGGACTGGGTCAAGGTCGGACCCGAACCGTTGCCAAATCCGCGGTCAGGGTTTTCAATAATCCTGATCAGTCCACTCGGATATGGTTTAATTCTAAACTCCTCAGAGATGTTCATTGGGCATGGTGTCAGGGGGGCGTAAAGTGTGTCCATCTATAGATTCATATACGGTTCTTGTTTTCGGAGTATATCAAAAGGATCATATCAAAATCGCGTTTTCAACCACGAAGAATGTGTTTTTGCATGATTTGAAGCTTCCAATAACAATTAATTTGGTTTTACGTTTGATATATTGTATTTTGCCTATCAGGGCATTCAATAATTCCATTATGAACACCAAGATCCATGCAATGCCGTGATTACCAAATATGCAACAATTAACACTGTTGATGCTCCATTGACACTCATTTTCACCATGCGGCAGGGCGCATTTCGCAGTTATTTGTCCCTGGAAAGGCTGAGAATATTTGATAAATGGATATCTGCCACAATTTCGAAACATAAATTATCAAAGATTCGAAGCTGACAATTCTTGACGCTCGGTTGACGCTCATTCTCATGATGTGGCAGGGAGCGTGTTGCTGTAGTATTTCGCAGTAGAGGCTGGTAATGTCTGATGGATAGATGGCTCCAATCAATAAAAACATAAATTGTCGAAGATGCGAAACAAGCCATCATTGACCCACCCTTGATCCGGATTCTCAGAATGGTGCGGTGACCATGTTGATGTCTCTTTTGCCTATGTAACCTTTCAAAACATTGGTTATCAGTAAGAGATACAAAATTACAGTTCCATTGTCGTACTTAAAAAACCACGTATCGTTGACACTCCATTGAAGTACATTTTACTTTATTGTGCATTCAACATCTGCTGCCAGGAATAATCATTTTCAGCATGATTTGAACTTATCGGTAGTCTTTCTGATAGATTGAAACTTTGGAAGGTGGCAAAGCCAAGCGCAGTAATATTAATGCACTGTTCACTCTCCCAGGACATAAATTTATGTATCTTGCCAACAGATTCATTGCGCATACTGTAGATTTGTTGTTCAACCGATATTCACAAGCCACTGCTCACTATTCGCAAGTGTTAGCAACAGATCCAACCCGCTAGAATGGTTCTGGGATAGAGTTGGGACCGGAACCAAACCGTTGCGATGGTTTTCACCAGACGAAAACCCGGACCGTTGCAATCGGGCCGGTTTCATCACCACAAACCCGGCATTTCAACCTCAAAACTTTTGGCTCCAATCCAGTATTTGAGTTCTGATTGTATTGTTACATCATCAGTACATAGATTGTGCAGTTATACAAGTTCTGTCACCTGCCGCTTCCAGATATGCGATGCGACCAATATTCGTTGAGTCAGGATCGATAATCCGCAAATGTCGCTTAGAATTGCCTCTTTCTTCACAGCCACTCAACAAATATCAGTCGAATCACAAATCTGAATGCTGGAGGTGAAACAGCTTATATTTCAGCATAATCTCTGTACTGATCATGTTGCAGTACGATCATAACTCACATACTTAACTGGAGCCACAGCTGTAGGCACCGCATATTTGAAACTGCGGTTCGGTTGAAACCTAGCCAAATACCCGCGGTTCTATGTCCGGGCCGGGTTAGCCAGGACACATGCGGTTTGGGTTCCTGGTTAGTTCTGGGACCAAACAGAACCAAGCCGCATGTCAGAACGCGGCCCGCTGGCGGGTTACCCGGACCTGTTCCTAACACTACTCTTCGCCCATAATCCATTTTTAACTAAAACTCTTGGTCAAGCTACATTCAGATGCTAGTGAATTATTGACACATTCTGTCCTACATTTGTTCACTCGTATATTCCTCCTTGTTTTTATTCCATTGACCATCACCATCACCTTTTCAGTGTGTCACTGTGACTATCCTATTGGCAGAAACAATCCAGGGAAATTGTGTACGCCACTCACATCCTGCTGGGCAGGGCATTATGGATCTGCTGTGCCATTGCATATCTCCATAGGATATTCAACATGTGTCACACAATCATCGGCACTGACAGATGGATTATCAAAGTCGCGATTCCAGTTTGGGCAATTTTTGGTATCCATAACACTCTCAGGCACGCTGCCCTGATCACATTGAACTGGATGACGGTTGACTATCTAGATTCAGCGGACATGTTATAGTTGAGTTTGTCCTCCTGGGTGGTCCTCTGCAGACAAAGCTGTTCGCGAACATGATCTTTTTGAAAATCTAAATGCAGCTGCATCATCTGGGTGACAAATTAACCGGGATGCGTTGACGATCTCATCCATGTCCGAATTGTTTCCTATGCCTAATATCTGGGGCTTTTGAGTGCTCGATTGCTTCAGTGTAGCATTGAGGTTTTGGCTGCCCTGCTACATTTCAATAATGACGGTGTAAAGGCACATATGCCTGCGTTTGGCCTCATAGGTATACATATGGTAACCATTGGAACATGTTTGCAAATGTGGATGCGAGTGATATTGGATGTAGATGTATGATTGTAAGATTATCTGTGGAGATCTAAGGCTCGTGGTGAGCCAACAATATGAAATGGCTATTACTCGGCGTGGGATCACTTCCCGCCGTTACGCTATCCCACGCGTGAGGTGCACACCTCTTGGGCTGCATAAACCCAACAGAGAAATGACAAGCAATGGACAGGCTTAAACAATGATGCCGCGTACGTGCTCATACAAACTCAAATGTCCCGCTACCGATTGGTATCGCTCACAGTGACTGTTTGGAGGAGACGGCTCACAGGGAAACTCCACCTCCTATTGACTGACATCTGGAGGTGGTGAGACCCATGCCAACGCCATTTATACCGTGCCAAGATGCAAAGAGGTAACACAGTATGGAGAAGAGAAGAGAAGAGAAGAAATATAAGAAAGGAATGCGCAATTGTTATCTTTCCTCCAGTCCTGAGTTCCAACACTCCATTCACTCAATTCCTCCGCTCCCAACTTATACTGCATCTGACCAGCCATTCAGTACCGCGCTGGTAGCTCAGGTATCTCGTGTCAGGTCATTGGCGGAATTCGTCCTGCGGGTAGAGCTACTGCTGAGGACTTGGGATCGATGGCATCTTCGGCTACTGGCATTGGTGGTAGCCGTCAATTGTATATGTCAATTGTGTGCAGTCCCAGTTATAGACAACGACCACATATGTTGATCTAAAATGGTTATACTCACCATGTTCAAACGCGCGAGCGCTGTCTGAGCTCTGAGCAGTTCATCTGCTTGCTCTGTAGTATATATGGTGCAGCCATTAGTCATCGGTAATTTACATTGACTCACAGATTCTGCTTGACTCGGTAATCATCTTGGGAGGTCCGCTTCAGTGGCAATCTGGTTGACTTCATCGTTGCACTCTCGCCAGGTGGCTTCAGTATGAACCCGGTCGACTTCTTGGTAGAGTCGTCAGTATGTGTCCCAGTAGGCTGGCTTCGGTGTGCTTTCGGTATGTCAGTAGGACTTGATGGTGAACTTTTGTCTAGTCGGTACATGTCTCAGTAGACTGCCGCCAGGTCGACTTTGACTTCTCGGTTGGACTTGACTGATCTAACACGGCTATCTCCCTCTTTTTGAGACATTGTTGCTGCATGGACAACTTGATCATGTCAATTGTGGATTGCCATCGTGGCCCGGTAGCAGTGTAACTTCGATCTCAGAATTGATATTGGGAATCATTGGAGATTCAATATATAATTCAGTTTGGTTTTCGCTTCATCGCCAGACTATCATTCTTTGGCGTCGGTCGTCATTCTGCGTCACCTGCTGTCCAGTGTCTATCCTGACTCGCTGTGCGTGTTGACTTCCTGTCGTATGAGATGCCCGGATGTGCTCAATATCAACGTCATTGCAACGGCTATGCCGGGGCGTGAATTGTTATGCCTCGTGACGTACTGTCATGTGAGGAGTCCCAATGTGCTCAATCTTGATGTCAATGCAATGGCGCCTTGTCGTGACTATGGGCAACGATGTGAGCTTCCGCTCCTGGCATCGTCATAGCTGTTGGTTGTCATGTGACTCGCTGGTGACATTCTGAGGATGGTAGAATGCGCCTATCGCATCAGGGTGGCAGTACCTCACCGATTGATATGTAACATGTAAGGTTCACACTGGGTGGTCATACTCACAGCGATAAGAGTGCGCTTCTGCTCTCGGAAGGCGGCTTTGCATGGGCAGTTTCAGGCATCCCTGAGTTTGGCATTTGGTAGGGTATCGGTGGCCAGTTCTCGGTGAAAGTCATTCACATGATAGCTTCAGTGTATTCCTCATCCACATCTCTGTTGGCTTCTCGGTACGCAGCTTCGGTGAAATATCCGTTTTTTTCTCGGTAGTCATTTGGTAGCCCTCCAGTAACAAGGATGGCATTCAGTTCGGCATGCTGTTCATGGATAGTTCCTCGATCCGTCGGTACGCCATTCCCTCACCATCCTGGGCAGCGGGCTGGTACGGTAGGGCTCCCGGTAAACCTCTTGATCTCGATGTGAAGTTGTTCTGCAGTGAGATCCGTCACTGTGAGATCTCTATCATCATGCTGGGTGGTCATGTTTGATCTCATTTGGGACCAATCTGGTAGCCATATCACAGTCGTTTGGTATCTCATTCAGATCGGCATTCATAGTCATATTGAACTAATTTGGCATGGATCAGGCTCGTTTGACATGTCATTCTCTGGAGCATTTTCAGGTCTATTGGATGTCATTTATATGCTAGGTAAAGTTGTCTTCTTAAATTGCGGGATGCAGTCCCTGGTGCTCCTCAGGGTGTGCTTGTCGATTCATTTGTAGGTGTGTTTGTGATCACATTATGACGGCGAGGTCTTAGACCAGAGGTTAAGGTTGGCACGCCAACACATCACATGATCGGTTAAGCGACAACCAAAAATAGATTTCTCGTGAGGCGTACGATCCTTCCCGAGAATTTCACAATACACTTTTACCTGTACAATCACTCTGATCCCGTTTGCAGTCGTATCCCTATAAGTATGATCCATTCTCTCACTTCGCTGAACACTGGCATACATGCCCTTACACCATTGCTGGTCTTTCAGTCACTGGCTACATTTTGCTCACGGGTTTGCACTTTTACCCCTTTTCTTCAGACGTGTCACAAAACTCACAGAATCTACAGATCTAAGCAATTGACCACTCGATGCGTCCCAAACAGACGAATACAGTTCCTCGATGCAGCGGCAACAGACATGGGAGCGTGGAGAAGATTCGCACCTTGATTGGTTGTGACACTCCGATCTTCACCTGTCAAATCATTCCAGGATCAGTGACCCCTAGTGTTCTAGCGGAGGCGGAGAACAAATCAGACTCCGAATGTGGAAAGATAATCTTCGACGAGGACAAGGACCCCATTTTCGACAGTGAAAGAGAGCATGACAATGACACCCCAGAAACTGATGAGTCCGCGCACGATAATTCAATACGGACTGCAACTCCCATGCTCATCCTGAAAGAGATGGTAGAGAGACAGATGAAGATGATCGACTTGGTGTTCCAGTACAACACCAAACTACTAGAACGACAAAGATCATCAACCTCAGACTCCATGGAAAAGTTTTCGCTGGCACAGCCGAAACCTTACTGCGGGGGTGCTCGAGAACTGGGAATCTATTTCTGCTAACTTCGATCGAACATCATGACTCACAATCATCTTTCTCACGACGACACTGTGAACATTCCATGTCCCTTAGACCACTTTTGAAGCTAGGCCTACCCTACCAATCCCGACATGGAGAAGACAATTATGATTGACCCAATTACCTGCGGTCCAAGACCTACAAAAGAACAATTCATCATGCCTCCATGACTTCGACCTTTTGGTTGGGGAAAGAGAGAAGATGTACGGCGATGAGGACTGGAGACTCAATGTGGCTACGAAATCATCTGACAACTTTCCTCAGAGCTACTACCACACCGAAGAGAACCTCCGAACATACCCCAAACAACTACGATGGAATTGCAGAGAACCAGAGTGGGATGAAGTGCAGTTCCAACTGATGCTGTACGACATGGTCTGGGTGCGATTGAAGGCCTACATACTACCCAAACTGAAACGCTTGACCAAATCAGGAGGGGAGCTCAACTCAATTGATGAACTCTTTGATCGAGCAGCTGATGTTGAAACTCAACTGGAGACCTTCAATAAGCAGCAACTGAAAACACCGGGCGAGTCATCTCATCCTGGCGGCAGATATCATAACTTCTGCCCATCAATCTCCGGTATGAAAGACCTAGCTAATAAACCTTCCAAACCTGACAAGTGCATAACGAATCGGGTGGCGGGACAGATCTACCACCGTCGCCATTGGTAACCGGAGAGGTCTATGCATCATCGACAGCCAACAGAACAAGCCTATGATGTTGTGCATGAAGCAGGACAGGGCATCAGAAGCCCGACTGCCAGCACGTGCGAGGATACGCGGCATCGTCCAAGAGTGAGTAAGAGTCGGCCAAATCTCCTGCCCTCAAGCTGTCGCACTTCATGGATGCGAGCTCTGGTCAGACCAGACACAAACCAGCAGACGAGAAGGTCTCCAACTCCTTCTGAATTGGCAGGCCAGGTAAACCCTGCGTGCCCTGCCTATGACGCCGCTGGGGGCACTGACGAGAGATTCAGAACTCACACCTCCGGCTGTTGCCCTCGACTCCAGGCAGCAACGATTCACAGCGAGACTCGCAACTGCATGCGAAGGCTCCAAACTGAAGAAGACCTACAACTACCCCACGTCAGGCGCGCTGATGTGCAGAGTCATCATGACAGAGTATGAACGATGTCGAGACGCAGATACTATGTGCTGGCCCAACCTGCACGAAAAACTGGCGATCAAGAGGAACGTACTGAGCGATGACACCGCAGCAAAATGAGAGGCGGTACGTTGGGCGAGAGAGAGAGACCCAAAAGTATGCGCAGGGGTCTGGATGTGGACGGCGGATGGATTGTGATACTATGACGGCAAAGGGGGACATGCGGCAGTCTGCAACCACCGAGACGGCTGGAGAGCTGTCTGCAGAGACCTCAGCACTTCACAAATGAAGGTCTTCAACTCAGAACTATTCGCGATCGGACTCACACTCCGGGAGTCAGGAAAGATACACGACACACTGCAGCCACACGGAGTGACGAAAGTAGGTGTCTTCAGCGACTTTGAAGCAGCCATTCGACGAACGGAGCACCTGGAACTAGGGCCAGGGATGCATCTAGCCTAGTGTTAGCAAGGGGTCCGGGTAACCCGCCAGCGGTCTGGGTTTGGACTGCGAAAACGGGTCGGTTCGGTTTTCAACCAGGCTAAAAACCCAATTAGCTGACTCTTGGCTGGTCGAACCCGGACCCGTACCCGTTAACCCGCGGGTTTCGCATTTGTTGGCTAGACCTGTTGGGTCCAATCTAACGTTCTGCATTTCAGATTTCACATTTATGGTCGCATTCAGATATGCTACTGCTAATCGTAAAGTATTGACCATGGTATGTCACGGTTCATTTTCGGCGTATTAGACGCCTTGATGTGCAAAACACAGATACTCACGCGCCCAACCACATCCTGAAAATGCGCGTCAACAGAGCGTCAACAGAGCGTCAACGCTATTTGGTCTTGCATCTTCGGTATTATGAGTGGTGCTTGATCAAAAGCATCCAAAGAGAAGGATGTGGCAGCCTTTATAGGCAGATATGAACGGGATATTCTAGCCACATCCTCTGGGACAATAACAACTTATTTCATTTACAGAGCTACCACTAAGTATTCTTTAGCCTTTGAGCATATGATGACAGTCCAAACGATATATATAGACAATAACCGCCACCTCGTGCTGTGATTAACCATGATGGCAGGCCAACAATCGTTGACACTCTGTCGACGCTCATTTTGAAGATGGGGCAGGATGCGTTTCACTTTCACTTTTGCCTATAAAGGCAGCCAATAATCAGTTTATGGCAATGTGCAACCTGTCGCCCCCCAGATTACCCATGATACATGACCAACAATCGTTGACGCACCATTGACGCACATTTTCATGATGGGTCATGGAGGGTATTGCAATCCGTGTTGCCAATAAATGCAGGTGAAAATTCTTTTATGACTGGCTGCAGCCTATCGGCGGTGTGATTTCCCACGACTCATGACCAATAATCGCTGATGCTCCGTTGACACTCATTATCATGATGGGGGAGGGAGGGTATTGCAATCTGTGTTGGCTGTAAAGGCAGCCAAAAATTCCTTTATGACTGACTGCAGCCTATCGGAGGCGTGATTTCCCAGGACTCATGACCAAAAATTGTTGACACTCCATTGAAGCTCATATTGATGATGGGGCAGGGAGGGTATTGCTATCTGTTTGGCCTATAAAGGCCGTTAAAAATACCTTTATGACCGACTACAACCTATCAGAGGTGTGATTTCCCCGGACACATGACCTCAAATCGTTGACGCTCTGTTGACGCTCATTTTCATGATGGGGCAGGGAGGGTATTGCCATATGTTTTGTCTATAAAGGCAGCCAAATATACCTTTATGAGAAGCGACAACTTATCTGAGTTGTGATTTCCCAGGACGCATGACCAAAAATTGTTGATGCTCCATGGACGCTTATTTTGCCATGGATGTATCCACAATATGCAATCATTGAAATTGGCACAGTTTATCATTCACGTTGTTTTGGCTGCCTTTCTTGCATTATCATTTACATTCTTCTTGATAACTACGTTGTTCGTTAATAATACATAGATATATATAATCATAATCTCCAAAATCCCGTCTTTCGGTCAATGCTCGTCATCAGTTGCATGATCGCTCAATCCGCTGCTCTTGTCTTCGAAATGAATTTTAGCTGCATTACCACACCACAGAGAGTATACTAACCTTCATCAATCAGCATATCCGGATCAAAATCGTTATCGTGCTCGGTATCCTCATCATCTTTGAATCATTCCGCACAGGGACGAGCTATATGCGAATACATATATCCTGCCAGCAAATTGATGATTTCAGCAGGTTGAGCTCCAGAAGTGTTAACGGTTGGAGCGGGTGGTATGCAATGCGGAGGTGGATTCGGCTGTGGAATCCGCACTCTGCATCGGGCAGGTGGAGGTGCACATGTTCCTCTGGGTGTCCAGTATGTCTGCGGATTCTTTGAGGTGCCATTTTGGCGAGGAAGGCAGCCGGACATTTGGTTTTGACAAAGCATTGCCGTGTGTCTTTGTATCGCAGCCTTCACCTTTTTGTGCCCAGGAAACTCAACACCCCGCTGCGTTTCTTCTCGGACCTCAGCGCGTGGTGTCTTTATGAGATATTTTCTTTCCCCAATCGCGGCGCGCGAAAAGCCTTCATTGGCCATTTTGGCCATGTTCAATGCCAGGCGCATGTCAGACTGTTCCAGCTGTACCCAACATCCATGCGTTGCTATAGTTGCAGACATGTTGAAAACTTACAAGAGATTAGTTGATGCTTCTAACAATGAAATTCGGCTGATACCTCTACCATATACACTTCTGTAGCCACTTCTACGGTGATTAAAGCCTGTTTCGTCCACTCACCGAGACGCTCATCAAGGAAATTCATCTGCGAAAATCCCAGAGCTCACAACATCATGATGCTCAATTTCGCGGACTGTGCGGACAAATGCCTGTGTCGACCATGGAGGTTTCCCGTTACGGGCAGCGATGAATTCGTTACGTAGCTCGATACGGACACCCGCTGCAAGTTAAACGGTTAATTGACCGCCGATAGCATCGATATGGATATTCTCACATCCCACCACATGCAGCTTTTTATCTCTCCTGCTGCCAGTCTTGCGGACGATTTTTCAATGTGCATCCTGGGTCATATGATTGGTGGCTGCGTCGGCAGCGTCGCGGTGAACTAACTTGTGTCTGCGCTCTTGTTGAGTGCTGAGAATTTCCGTAGTTGATGTAGCGCCCGACAATAGGCCGGTATTCTATCCGCTCTCACCCGGTGGGGGTGGTTGTGTATCCATTATGTGATGGTGTGGAATATGAGAGGAAGATGATAACGAGAGGAAGTGGGAAGCCCTGAGGACTATATAGTTAGCACTTTATCAGAATGAAATGAGTCGCGGCTAACATGACTGTTATGCTCACGATGAATCCTGCTGAGTATCGCTGCAACTTGCAGGGGGTTTTCACCGCCCTGCAATTAGCAATAAGTCGGTCTGATGTTGTATGTTTGGTCACAAGGATGAACTGTGGTGTAGGACCGCCGGAATCGCCCAATCGCCTGAGATACAAAGGATCTAGTTCGAGGGAAACAACATCTGCTGATGTTTGTCTCGAATACTCCCCGGGACAATACATGAAAATGACGCTAACGATCAGGTCATGTTGAATAGTTAGCGTCACTATTCCTGATTTTTTGACAGTCAGGAGGAAGATTTTGCTTTGTTCAAGATGGGTAAACGTACCAACTTTGACATAAAAGACGCAGCTTGCCTCCATATTGTCCATAACTTGCAACATCCAACATCTCGCCTAACAACAGAGTCCACGCAAACCACAATGGTCAATGCTCTGAAAAAGAACTTCTCACCACTTCCGGCTGGCAGAAACAGGAAATCGACAAAATGCTCAACTCAACGACGTCATCAAGCGAATGAAGGCAAGAGCACCTTCGAGGCAGTGTGATTCTGAGCCCTTGGGGCAGTGCGCAGCTTGAGTTCCAAAAAGAGGATTGCGGCGGAGAAACGACGACGAACGCACTTCTCAAGCAATGACGAGAAAGAGAAATGGATTGAGGATTTTGTTGAAAGAGAGACCGCTGGGGCAAGAAAGCGAGTTGACGACGCAGAGGCAGCGGTTGAACAAGAGCAGGACAATATGACGCACGCTGAACTCGCGGGATTGACGTTTAGAAAGCCTGAAAAGGTGTTTGAGGAGATGCTGGTTGCTATCGGAGATAGTCTGAGTGATCTTGCAAGTTCGGACAATGGGGAAGATGGGGAGGATGAGGATGATGAAGAGACAGAGCAGGGCAACCTGAGCGAAGATGACGAACCCGGCTGGGTGATGAACACAATCACCAAAATGGTACAGTAGCGCATGGAGAGGTTTTGGCCGAAGCAGATGAAGTTCGACGAATTGACTCAGCCGGGATGGGAGGATGCAGCTGACAACTTGCGTGAACGAGAGAAGAAGTCAGCCACATCCAAATTGAGGATTCCGTCAGTCCTTTAAAAGTGAACGAATGACGAAGCTCGGCCGAATCCACCGACAACATTTCCAGAGCTTATGGGTAGTCTTGACAGTGTCCCCTGAATATCGGACGGGACTTCTCGACCAGGAAGTAGACATATCAGACTAGGTTCAGCGAAGCAGCAGTCAAAATGAAGCATACCTAGTGGTCAGCCAGCTGCGGATCCCAATTCGTCGCCGTTGCTGAAAGCGAAGCCGGTTGAACCAGTAACCTGTTACCCCTATAGGGCCTCAAGCGAATTCGTATATTGATATCGGATTCCGTCAAAGAGATGGTGACGGCTCCTGCGTCATTGGAATACTAGATATGCAAACTGAAAATTTTGACGTCTGATCGCGGGGAAAAGCAAGTTGTTTACAAATTTTGCTACATGTTAGCTTTTTCTTTAATTCAGTAACCAAATAGTGAGACTTGATAATTCGTCTGTGTATGTGCAAGGGTTGGATGCACCATGTGAACGTTCTAGATCCTGAATCACGCTGTAAGATTGCCAAAACGTTCAGTTTCATTCTGCGAGTGACTGTTAAGTGACAAAGCAAAAGCAATATTGGTGACGAAATGAGCTAACAAAATTTGATCGAGTGATATCATACATGTCATTGAAAGAGCAGTCAGCGCGCCTGAAGAATCAATCGGAATGACAACGGTCATGCTGCCTTCATTCATGTATCCAACTGCAAAACTCTCCGCACAGACCTGGTGCACATGATTGAGATATTTGAAATTGCTTGTGGTACGTCATGGCAATCGAGGAGAAGGAGCTGGATAAGGAATGCTGAGGAAGTCGAGCTATATTTACTAAAAACTAGTGAAATGATCTACATGCCGTTAATTGCCGCCCAAAAGCGCGGGAATGTGATAGGGTCACGTCATTTCACACTCAGACTGCGGAGATAGCAGTTGATCAGAAAGTGAAAGGTAACAAAACTCCTGGATGCAAACGATAATACATACAAACGCAATGATGGATGTCAAAAATTTGTATATGATTCGTTGCTTACAATGATTGAGTGTACAAAGGCTGTTTCGATGTGATGAATGTACAATTATTGAGTGTACAAAGGCTGTTTCGATGTGATTAATGAGTGCGTCAACAGAATGTCAACAATTTTGAATCTTACACATTCAGCAATCAATGGGGTGCAGCATCCCATCCTTGCGAAGTAAATGTATACGTCAGGGTTATTGCGAAAAAAGCAAATGACTGAGTCGTTGCCAGATCCTAATAATGTGCGTCGACGGAGCGTCAACGAGTTTTGGCATTGCGTCATGAAATATCCAGTATTCTGTGCATTTACAGTACGTCATAATCAGACTATTGGCCGCCTTTCTATTGAACAATGGTGCGGGCATCATTACTACTATGTCCTAAAAATGAGCGTCAACAGAGCGTCAACGATTATTGGCCTAGCATCTTGGAAATTGCATGGGCTGTGCGGTGACATTATGCCATAATCGTGCTATCGGCCGCCTTTGTAGGCCAAACCTCTTGTAACAACATCGCTGCAATGTCCTGAAAATGAGCATCAATGGAGTGTCAACGACTTTGGGCCTTGTATCATGGAAAATCCTGGTGTTGTGCGGCGACATTAGGCCATAATCACATTATCGGCTGCCTTTCTAGGCAAAAACGGTGGTGACGACATCGCTAGTATGTCCCGACAAGCTGCGTCAACGGAGCGTCAACAACACTGGACCTTGTATCGTTGAAAATGGTACGGCTCTGCGGCGACATTAAGCTGTAATCAGATTATCGGCCACCTTTCTAGGCAAAAACAGTTGCGACGATCTCGCTACTATGTCCTAAACATGAGCATCAACAGAGCCCCACCAACTTTGGGCCTTGTATCACGGAAAATCCTAGGGCTGTGCGGGGACCTTAAGTCATAATCAGGTTGTCGGCTGCCTTTCCAGGCGAAAATGGTTGCGAGGACATCGCTACTATGTCCTAACAATGAGCGTCAATGGAGCGTCAACGACTTTTCTCGATGTATCTTGGATACTCCTGGTGGCAGTGCGGTGACATTAACACATAATCGTACTATCGGCCGTTTTTCTAGGAAACAATGCTTTTTATGACATCTTCACTGTGCCTTGAAAATGAGAGTCCACGGAGCGTCAACGATTTGAGGCATTCAATCTTCAAAAATCAATGGGTCATGCGACCATAATAATCTACAATCGTACAATCAGCCGCCTTTCTAGCCAAATATGCTAATGACAGGATCATAACCATATCCCAAAATGAGCGTCACCAGAGTGTCAATGATTTGCGCGCTGGCATCTTGGATAATCTAACCGGAATGGAGCGGAGATAAACTACAATGAACCTATCGGCAGCCTTGGTGGGCAAAAATAATACTGATGATATCGCGTCCGCCTCCTACAATTGACCACCCACGGTGCGTTAAGGCTCCGAACGCTACTCAGCAATAAACTGCATTATGGTGTTCCTAAATGGAGTTTTGCGCGGTCAGTTGTTGCAATCTGTCCTTGTATTCAACTTCACAAATGTGCATGCACTGTCTTACTGATCTGATTATTGTCCTTATAGCAGTAGAGTGAATATTGAAGAACCCGCATTCTGCGTTACTGTATCATTCTTTTCGCCAATCTCTCCAGTCAGAATACCTAGCTTTCCATTAACTACCACAATGCCAGCTACACAATCTTTGAACACCTCATTGCTCGAGGTTATAATCCCTTACACAAATGAACGTGACTTTATCCCTGATTTAAGCGACCTTACATTGCAAATCATCTTCGATGCTTGGTGGGCTTCAATGAATGTAGGCTCAATGCGACCTATTGCATGGAAGAATTCTAGCCATGCGCCATCGTGGCGATTCCATTTGCACTGCGGAATTGAGGAGAGTGGCAGCCCTGGCATCATATGTATCGTGTGTCATCTAGTTCTTCGCCATCCATCAGAACATGGGACCAGCTCAATGGGGAAACACTTGCTGGCAAAAGCTCACATCACAAAGTTAAATGAATTAACAGAGTCAGAGGTCACTGAATTGACCAGTTCGACACTGGATGAAACAGCTTTGGCCATCCTGAAGAGACAAGGAAATCGTGGAATCACAATAGTAAGCGTGCCGAGAAAAGGGACATTTGATATCCAATTAAATCCATACTGACCAAAATGACAGACAAAACGTTCCAAACTGGCAGATAAGGACTTTGAAACTTCCGAAATTCACCAACACACATAGGATTGCGACCTCGTGTCAGGATTTGTTTTGGCACATATTCCATGCAACGTTATATCAAATCTCGAGCTACGACAGTCATTAAAGTCATTACGCGATGACCTAGTCCTACAGTCTGCTATGACCATTAGTAACATTTGCTGGAGGGAATATGCACTGACATGGGATGCAATTAAGAAGCAATTGCCGATACCAAATAAAGTTAGTTTGGCTTTGGACAGATGGACATCAACGAACAAACTAGCCATAACATCGGTCATTGTGTACTATGTGGATCGAAATTGGGCATTGCGTGAAGTTCAACAGGCTTGGGATGATGTTGATCGCCAGTTCGGTTCCCGTTTCGAAAGCTAATTGATGATGATAGATCACGGGCTAACATACTGGAGCAAGGCTAGCCGTACATTTGAAGGACATGCTTGATCATTTTGAGCTTACCGACGGCCGCTGGCTTGGTATTTCAACTGATGATGCTTCGTCAAACCACTCGATGACATGCGAGCTGCAATCAACACTTGAGGCCTCTGGAATCGAGTGGCCGGCATTTAGTAACCACATACCATGGATCGCACACGTCATACAGCTGGCTTTAGGTGTATTCATGAGCAGTCTCGGTGGAAAAGGCCACACCATGACTTGGGAAGCCCATGAGCGCGATCAGCAATTTGGAGAGAATGAAAGCATAGACATTGGGAAGAGTCAAAGACTTCGAAAAGAGGGCAATGCTAGAATCAACAAGGTGTCTGCCATGGAACCAGGTTTAGCAAAGATAATTGAGAAAGTAGGTATTTCATTATCTTTTGAAAGTCCTGAAGCTGACCTTCATATAGCACAGAATGCTTGCTGTATTGATTACGCTGACACCGGGTCGCCGAAACAAGTTCATTGACTGTCCAAAAGCCAAAGTCCGCACTGCGTTACTTCCTATTATGCATGTGAAGACACGTTGAAACTCTACACTGGAGTTGTTCGAGTGCGCCTACCGCTTACGGGAATCCACCCGCGAGTCGCTTCAAAACCCACAACACTCTCAATATTGGCCATTATTCACAACTCAGGATGAATTGACGATTGTCAAGTATGTCATGGAAGTGTTGAGGCCATTTCGATGTTGGACCCATTGGATGTCGGAGTGGCATTCAGTCACATTGCATCACGTTATCACAGTGTACAATGACATGTTCAATCACATGGATGGCGTGATGCGGGCTTTGGCCAGCAAGAAGACTCAATGGAAGGAAGACTTGTTCTTCGCTGTGAAGTTAGCTCGGCAGAAGCTTTCCAAATACTACACTGAAGTAACACAAACGATGGGCCTGCACCTGATTCCCGCACAAATCCTTGATCTGTTCCAGAAGTTGCAGTCCTTTGGAAAGTGGGACAAGGCAATGGATATCAATCCTGACGACGAGACATCGTACACTACACAATACCAAGAGGCCTCCCTGAAGTATGTGGTGACTGAATACTGCGCTGAACATCGACGTGCGGCAGTCAATAAACTCGAAACTGTACCTAGCAGCAATCTCGTCCCCTCCGCAGCGCCATCAGGGTCTTATCAATCATCATTTGATCCAGATGACTTGTCCAGTGATGATGAGGAATACTTAACGCCTAACAATGTGCCTGAGAGGACACCCGGACGAAGTGATCGCGCAGCCCGCTTATTGACCGCCACCAGACTCTATTTGAATTCGCCGCCTGAAGCACCAATACACTGGGGACAAATTAATCCAAATCTCAATGATTACCACTGTGACGCAAAGGAGATTAGCAGTACATTTTAGATACCGGACATAACTGATCGGTGGCGCCAAAAGGAGGAAACCCACTCAAGGTACGCTGATCTGTCCAATGTGGCTCGGGACATATTTCCTATCATACCACATGGTGTCGTATTGGAGCCCAGTTTTTCCCCTGGCTGAGATGTTATTGGGTGGAGGCAGTCAAAAACCCCAGGCGAGACCCTTTGCGAAAAAGTCATTGTTAGGCAGTTTGCTCAAGCCAATACCGGGATTTTGGCAGGTACTGACGGAGAATTGGATACCCCACACACACAAAACGACTTGGAAATGAAGAAAGAGGTGGAGGAAACGAAATTGCACAGAATGGCGAAGGTTCCCGACTTTTTGGTGATGTGGCAGCGCAGCCAAAACCTACATGCTACCCAGAAACAATCTCGCGCTCAAAACAAGTAGATGACCGCCGTAGGATACATTTCGGACACTGATGTGAGCGTTAAAGCATCCTAGTCACTCTTTCAACATGATGGTGCGGCTGCATTTCAATTGTCACAAAGCTCACGTTTGCTACAAGCTGTGCCTGCAAAGGACATCCCTGGAGGACGAACTCAAATCATGAATGTCCGCTAAATCCGGAGAATCAACCGTCATCCAGTCGAAAGCGACGACGATAGCACACCTGGAAGCATTTCTGACACCGATGATTGGCTGAACTGGAAAGTTGACTTGGATAATCCAAATGACAGCGAAGATGATTGCGCAGCAGACGATGAATCCCATATTGACCCCAACAATGGCATTCAGGACTCGGAATGCCCATCGCAGCAGGATGTAAGCGCCGCGCCAAATGTGCCCGGATTGGTGCGGGCAACACGGAAGTCACATAGACCGGCCGAAATGGTGTTGTTCACTGTTAATGAAGTTCAAACACATAGAAACAAACCAGGGAAGAAAAAGCAGGATAGAATGTGTCAATGGTTCACGAGCTGTATGTAGCTTGAGCGAGAGTCTAAGTTAGAGATGTATTATGGGCGAACGGTAACAAGTGGATCGCGAATATCGGCTCATCAATAGATGTATAGCAGGCTCAAGGAATATTTTGGCATGATACATCATTTTTAGTCGTGTGAGAGTGAACATTGCAAGATTATTACGCCGCATGCCCTAACCACAGGGCGGAGTCTCAATGAGGCAGAATAACTGCCGATCAAGTCAAATCCGGATGAAATCAACTGTCGACAGCAGCAGATGTTGAATGGACAATACATTAAAATGAGCATCAACAGAGGGTCAACGACTGTTGGCCTTGCATCGTGGAAATTGCATGGGCTGTGGGGCGACGTCACGCTATAATTGTGCTATCGGCCGCCTTTCTAGGCAAAACCTACTGCAACAACATCACGACTATGTCCTAAAAATGAGCGTCAACGGAGCGTGAACGACTTTGGGTCTTGAATCATGGATAATCCTAGTGTTGTCCGGCGACAATAGGCCATAATCAGATTATCGGCTGCCTTGCTGGGCAAAAACAGTAGCTACAACATCGCTACTAGGTGCCAAAAATGAGCGTCAAGTGAGGGTCAATGATTTTTAGCCTTGCATCTTCGGCAAGTTATGTTCTGATTAGTTGAACACATCCATTTATGGGATATTGGCAGCCTTTACAGGCAAAAACAACAGCGAGATGCTCCCTGCGGCATCCTGAAAATGAGTGTCAACCAAGCGTCAACAGTTATAAGACTTGCATATTTCGTAATCAAGCCATGGCGTGGATCTTCACGTGCGTAACTGTATCATTGACCGCCATGCTAGGAAAAAATAGCATATATCGAAGGTGAAACACAGATCCCAAATTAATTGATATTAAACACTCCTGAACAGGAAAAAGCACATTGTTGGTTGCTGAAAACGCGATTTTGATAAGATACTATTAACACACTGCAAATACAACAGCCCTATATAAATCTATAAATAGACACGCGGGGCGACCTGCTGACAACCGGCCCAATTCAGACGGGTTGGGAGTTTACCATGCAGCCATACCCGAATGGGCAATTCAGGTTAATTGACCACCCCGACCGCCAATCAGGTAATGGTTCGGTTTGGACCCGGACCTGCACCCAAAGTGACGGTCCGGAACCGTTGCTAACACTAATCCAGCCAGGTGGAATAACCTGTGTGCAAGGACTCTTCAGAAAGCCGGCACAGAGACAGAAATCCACTTTGTCCCAGGACACACTGGGATCCCCAGAACTGAGGAAGCAGATTGCCAAGCCAATCAAGTGGGAGAGGGCCGCAGATCAGGCCCAGGGTGAGAACGAGTATACACCTCAGCGGTGAACAGGGTAAGACTCATCACACAAAGAAAGATGGCGGCACAGTCTCAATGGGAGGCCGACAAATTCAGCAAACATCTCGGCTACAGACTAACTGGCAAAGCTGGGAGAAAGAAACCCATCCCAATGAATATTGCGACACAACTGGCAGCCAGGTCCTACAAACTGAAATCCGGACACGCGCCAGTGGGAACAGACCAGAAAAAGTTTGGACAGCGAGATAACTACAAGTGCAGGTGGTGCGGCGGCGGTGGCAGGAGAGTAGCCCAGACCTGGGAGGATCTCGTCCGCCACTGCAGCCAAAGGAAAGACCATCAGAGGACGCCTTGGAAAGAGGTGGAGAAAGTAACGGGATGGAGAGTGGGCAGATGCTGACACGTGCAGGTCTCTGAGCTGCTCCCCATGGAGAAGTGCGATAAGGCGGTGTTGAACTTCCTGATCGCTACGGATATCGGGAAGTTGCCGCCCAAATGTGTTCAGGAGGCCGAGGAGGAGTAAGAGCCTGCAGGCTCTTCCTGAGTTCCTCACATTTACTTTGTAATTCACATAGATTACCTTAAGATGCTATGCTTTCCATGTCTTTTCCTTTTGTTCGAAGGGGACAAAGGGTAGTAGGAGTGGAGCTCGGCCATCTAGCCGGCTTGCCCGGATGCGGAGGGGACTAACGGGCTGTCATACTCTAAATACCGTGAATACAGTATGATTGATACAAACAAAATGCCGATGATGTGGCGACGACAATGAAACGTTCTAACGCTCAAATCACCCCCAGCCGACTGTGTAAGATACACTCACCCTCAGTGATGGCAAAAGAAAATGCAGAGACGCTAAAGGCAGCAATGGACATATCAAGCACCAACGATCTTTCGAGACCCAGCAAGCAACATACTAGCATATCTCTCCCGGTAACTAGCGCGGCGGAGGAGGTTTCACGAGATGCAGCTGGGAATTGAGATGTTAAGTGCGCAGGCACCAAGGGCCACTCTGGATGAAGATCAATCTCACCGGATCTTACTACAATCAAGAGTCGCCCTGGAGAGCCTGAGGGCAAGTATGCTAAGTCAATGCCTCTGTGGCACTGAAATACCGGATTCGGCACACATAGTTCACCAACTACAAATGCGAGACAGAAATGGGGACATGCAATGCGTATGGGGTCTTGCCAACAGCGGCGCAACCAGCATATTGGTGGCACCAAGGCTTCTCAGGCAACACGGGATATCACATGAGGCGGCAGACATCACCACCCTGGGCTCGAACTGAGGAGTGATGCAACATGCAAAGGACAGGCGGAAGACGCAGAACACAGTCCAGTATTTGGATTATCATGCACCGGTGAATGAATCAGACGTGCTAGTCACGCCAATGAGTGCGTACGATGTAGTACATTGATTCCCAATCTTCTGAGACAGAAATCCTGACCTTGACTTGGCTGACCGTAAATTGACTTCCCTGCAATCACTGAGCGCGAGTTGTGTGGAGAACATACGACCGATGACTCCAGCAGTGTCATCAATGGTCTCGGAAGCTGAACAAACAAATGTCAAAGACCAGTTTCTAGGGCACACTCCAGATATACAGACACTCGGAGCAACCACATTTGATCATCTGCTAGCTAGCCATGAAGTCACCACACCATGTGCTCTACAGATTGGGGAATGCACAGGGCTGCTAGGCGCAACGTTTGAAGACATCACCCTGGATTCACGAGGTAATACAGACCAATGCGCTTGATGTGACGCGCCAGGAGAAGCAGTGGTTGTTGAGGCAGAAGAGCTGCTGGAAGAGAACGGTTGCACGTGACGTGTCCAGGGCTGGGTAACGGTCATTCCATATAGTTGGCTCGCCACAAGTCTTAGATCTCTAGCGATGATCCTTCCTATACATCTACACCTACAATCACTCGACTCCACGTTTGCAACCATATCCAGCCAATTGCCATACGTATGCCTACATGGCCGAGCACAGGCGTACGTGCCTTTACAGCTGCCCCGACGAGGCACTTGAATGACTGCTACTGGCTCGCAGAGACCCGAAGGGAGTAACTGGATGGAGTGGCTTGGCCCCTTTGAGGGCTAACCGTTAATGACAAGTCCTCCTCGAGTTTTCATACTTTCGTTCCTCTTCACCTTGCTAGCTTCTTCACGAACACTGAAGCTAATCCAAATCAGAAGTAGTAGACAATATTGTACCTACAGAAGACAGGAATTTCATCCGAGAAACGCACACGGAATTCGTGGACTTCATTAGCAATACCAAGGATACAAAACTCTCGCACCATACCATCCAGTTGACCATGCAATTGGCCTTGGAACCGGGATTTAAGATACCATATGGACAGATCTACAACCTCTCGGATATCAAGCTCCGAACTCTCATGGCATACATACAAACAAACCTAGCAAACAGATTCATCCAGCTGTCATCATCATTATCCGCAGGACTGGAATTGTTTGCGAAGACAAGAGACAGTGGCCGAGGAGGATGTGTGGACTACCGGGAGCTAAATAGAGCGACACTTAAAAACCGGTACGCCGTATCCATTGTGTCCGAGAAGCTTGACCGAATTCGCGATGCCCACATATTAACAAAGCTGGACCCCCGCAACACTTATCATGTTATCTGGATCCAAGAAGAAGATGAACACAAGACTGCATTCCAGCTCCGCTAGGGCCTGTCCGAATACTGATTCATGCCCTTCAGATCAACAAATGCCCCAGCTTCATCCCAGGCCTACATTGACGACTTCCTAAGTCCGTATATTGACGGATTTGCCATATGCTACCTAGATGATATACTGATCTATTCGACCAATCAGAAGGAACACACAGATCACTTACAAATTGTTATAAAGAAACTATTCCAATTCGTCCTTTGTTGCAAAACGGAAAAGTTCCAACATGAAGCCTCAAAAATAGGTTTCCTCGGGTGAATCATCAGGGCTGATGAGGTGGGCCTGGACTCAGACTGCTTATCAACCATTGACTGCTGGCCTACTCTCAAGTCAATCCGAGACGTACAAGTGCTTCTATGCTTTACTAACCTCCCCCAACAGTTCATCTTCAAATTTGCCAAGGTGACGACACCAATCTCTGACTTGCTAAAGAACTCACAAGGCAACTGGGACTGAACCCCAACTGCAGAGCTCGTCTAGCAAACGCTCAAGCAGGCAGTTACCGAAGCATCGATCCACCAGCACTTCGACCTGCCTGTCACTGTGGGCGGTTAGGGTTGCCGCAAGTGGCACGTGACGTGCCCACGGCCGGGTAACGGCTATTCTATATAGTCGGCTCGCCACCAGTCTTAGATCTCTAGCGATAATCTTACCTTACACTGATACATATACTATCACTCGAGTCAATGTTTGCAACCGTATCCACCCAATTACCATCTATATCGGTACGCAGCCGGAAGCTGGCATACGCGCCCTTACACTATTATCGCTTTTTCAGTAAACGGATGGGTTTCGCTCACGGGATTCGCTGATGACACTTTAACTCCTTGTCCGATGTGTCGCTACAACTCGACAATCGGCCGATGAGAGTCAACTACACATACGTTCAGAGATCTACCAATCATAAGGATGATCATATGGACGAGTCTACCCCAAATTGAGTCAATTGACGAAAGCAGAGATGACTTGGGAAGCCGCATCGCCAGTGACACGCGTCAGTCGTCAAGTTGACCATTTCCCACTCACCAAGAGTCTAAACCCATCGAACGAGAGATATCGTATACAATCGAACAAGATACGTTGACCGATGATTGCAAAATGAGCACCGACTTCGGAGACACTGCATCTACAAGATCATGTTACCCCTTAACGCGTCTATTCACGGTGAAAGTCTTATGAAATCAAGAGACAATATACGAGTCAACTTTGTTACATATTCTACGACCAAGTTCACTTACGATTGCATTCCTCACGCCAACGGAAGAGACGAGAGCGCACTTACGGAGGAGAGGAAGCTCAGTCGAAGCTCACTTCCGGCAGAGAAAAAGAGGAGGAAGAAGATGAAATAAGGGAAGAGTTAGTCCACGGTCGAAGCTCATTTCCGGCGGAGAATCATTTCATGAATAA
>Ga0307512_10002031_pt1 | contig 26726 bp, 31 predicted proteins | sample 14_EM_MG_FD_200267 | JGI IMG/M metagenome (GOLD analysis project Ga0307512, IMG submission 200267) | Populus trichocarpa ectomycorrhiza microbial communities from riparian zone in the Pacific Northwest, United States - 14_EM | ecosystem: Host-associated > Plants > Roots > Unclassified | place... | reverse complement strand
CATCCCAGCTACTTTCCCTTCTCAAGGTGTACTGAAAATTGCCCATGACTCCAGCTCTGGCTGAGGGGTAAAGATATGCCCTCTTTGATGTTTGACAAAGTGGGTTTTAGCCTTGTTCACTATGAGAGCTGTGCAATGGGTATTGGTATCCCCCCTCTGAGCCTCAACTCTTGGGCACATTGCAGATGGAATTCCTTGTGTGCAATGATATTGGGACTTCAGAGCATGTCCTTAGCACTAAGCTTGAAGGATATTTTGGGGTGTTATGGGCAGAGTTGTCCATCTGGGCTGCGCAGTGACATTTTCGAGTTTTTGGGGAGCTGATCTTGAGACAACCCTCCCAACAAAAACTGCCCTTTTTATCGGCACCCCATTCCTGTACAGTCCTTAATTTTTGCCAAAATGCTCTCAAGACATAAGAAAGTAAGTTTATAATGCTCCCAGGCCACACCCACAGAGTTGTGGTTGCATCGCTAAATATTTGCAGGTGGGGAGTCGGTTGCCATGCCCAAACGGGCCGGGAATGCCAAAGTTACGATCCATGGGATAATATTTGCAGTCACGTGTCGTATAAAGAGTCACTCGATACTGAATACACCCCCCTGTTGCATGTGTACTTGCATCGTGTGCCTCATAGCTCAGGTCCGTTTGATATGCATTTGGTGTATGAAGATATGCCTCAGGAGAGCGGCCCATATCAGTGCAGAGCGGCCCATATCAGTGCTAACGGATATGCAAACGGATAAGAGATATGGATACGAATATGGCTGTGGATATGGGAAACAAGTCTGTATATATACGGGCCTTCTAACCTCAAGAAGATCAGCCAATCAACAAGTCTTAAAAGCATCCAAAGTAGCACCTCCCTTAGGAAGAATCGGTCTCGCAGTACTAGGACGGCAACCCGTTATAGCTGTCAAACGAGAATCTAAATGCGTTATGTACGCTTATTAAAAGATTATTTCCTCAGTTATAGTATAGACAAAAAGCTGGCAGTGACCCTAGCCATGGTTTTATTACCGCACGCGTTGGACTAACTAGATCTTAGAAACCTAGATAGTTTTGTATGATCAGGGTCCAGATCTTCTAATAAACAAGAACTAATGCCTTACTTAGCTGACAGTGCATGGTGCTATAACGCCGGGTGTTGTAAACACCAGGGTTCGAAACCGTAGCGCCCATTATTTTGCCCCGTTTTGTTCACTTGTTTGTCCGGCGTGGCCAGAACAGACTTTTAATTCCGCTTAATATAAGAATAGCAGAAGTCATCAGTCAAATTTGTAAATAAAGAAGCATAAGGGGTCGCCCCATTGTTATTATAACGTAGGTTGATGGACAATTAACCCCTGGAGCAGCTACCTCTTGCAACATATTGCTTTAGTGCGAAGGGCTAGCTCAATGCTTCCCAATGGCTACGAATCCGAGGCTCTCCAAAGCTACTTGCTTCCTGAGAGACCTGAATATACCGCTGCTTGCCTTGCCTTGTATACGAGAAGATGAGGAAAACCGAACCATACCATCATCACTATATCGCACTCGCATAATAAGAAAGACAGGTGTTGCATGAACTTGACCGAGCTGAGCTTCAGCTGAGCTGATGTCAAGGCACACAGCCGGTAGAGGATAAGGCACCCAACTACCTTGTATATATCTCGAGTCTTTCTCCTGCTCTCCAGTCTCTGTACCTTAGTCTATTCACACGGTTCTCCCCTTCCATATTTCAACAACAGATATCAATATCCAATGCCTTGAATTTTGTTGCGCAGTTGCCCGGGGGTTAGTTAAAGAATGCTATTAGTATTGTTGAGTGGTGGCCGTGGGGTATGGGTTTCTATCGTACCGTCGAAGATTCTGTGGCTGGAGGAGCCTTATGGATATTCTTGTTGATGCTGGGAAGTGTCTTGACTGGACCTCCTTGTTTTTGCACGTGTGGTTAAATGGCTCTTTCCAGCAATTGCAGAAGATATTGAACGTGGAGGCAGCGTTGGATGATGCACGTACATGAAGTAGTTGAGACTAATTTGGAAGTTGAAATCTCAACAGCAGGGCAACTTAACCTTGTATGGTTGTTTAGAAAGGTATTAGCCCCAATCGCGACCCTTTTCCGTTTTATGTTCTTAAAGACCGCGAATTCCTGTGTCTGTCTTGTCAGTGTAAAAACCCTTCGATGCTAGACTTCTGAGTGCTCCCAAATTTACTGCACGGTCGGGTGCAGGTGATACACAAACATGTTCAACAATATGATTTCTATAGTGAGTTTGACTGGGGCACGCCCCGATTGATTGATTATGCTGACACCAAAGCTTCGGCCAGGAAGTCACAAAACGTGCTCTTAAAACAAATATACCGAGTGAGGCCTAATGAGATTGTATAATTCTCGCTGAAATATTATAGTCCGCGACGGAGGATTGCGCATACCAGATATTCAAGGAAACGCACTTTCACACCTGTCAATGTAGCCGACTTCAGGCCACACACGAATCACGAATCACACCACTATATCTTGGAAGCTCTTCTATCGGAGTGATACAGCGAGGATCTCACGTCTCGCCCTAAACAGACATATGATTGACATGTCGGCGGAGGACGATCTGCAATGTGAACATGGGGGACTGCATGCGGATTGGGATCTGGAAGTCGAAAAAGCTGCTCTTATCCGCTACCCCCCGCTCATCTCCACAGACATAGAGTTTCCGGTACACGTAAATCTGGTGTCATCGGAGCGGCCAAAACCCCAATGGCTGTTGTGGGAGTGGTCATGGTTTCTATGACCCTAGTTTCTAGGTATGTATTGGTGGTATTTTGGATTTCCAACAAAACCAAAGCGCACAAAATCTGAAGATCACGATCACAAGACTCTTTGATGATGCGTTTATGCTCCTCCATAGGATGAATAAAAGTGGATTCATTGGTCCTGTGTTGATAACGCCTGCAAAAGCTACGTTGCAAGGCCCAAAGCATGTTGAAAGTAATGACCACTCAGGGATTAGTGAAGCAAAAGTACCCCATTCGCAATGGAACTGAAGCTACCGATACGGTGGGCCGTTCCTCACATCCTCCCCCCACGTCCAAAGTATCTTATCTGCATCAGACCTATCATGGAAGTGCATGAACGCAGGATGCGGCTGGGTGCCATGCAATAATGCATGCAGCTTTCGGTGAACTTCCGTACAGACCTTTTCAAAGAAGCTGATTCGTCGATAGCTAAGTTAAAACTCCTTATGGTCGAGCAACCTCAACTAACTTTCTGTTCTTGCTCACCCCCCGGAAAAATTGGTCACTTAAACTTCGCTATTGGTTAGTTGAGTTTGTGGGTTTACCACTTCAAGTTAGGCGGGTTAGGGTTAATAATAACCAGCCCCGAAGCGGTCAACAGCTGGAGATGGGCTTCACAGTATGGTGAGACATGCCGGCAGAAAATATACCAAAAGAGGCCTGTGTATTCAACAGTACTTGGAAGGGTAAGAATTGCGGCGCTCACTGGTGAGGATGTTATTGGGACCATGCACTGATAAGCTAAAGCTGCGTTGAGTACTACGACCTCGCATATTTTCAGACGCTTCACCGCTTGTCTATAGATGTGGATAAGTAACCAAGCGATCTGCCATTAGTTGTGGGGGCTACAGATAACTGAGCCAATGTTTATCGGTAAACGGAAGTTTGGCTTGCATGCCCAGATAGAGTAGATAATTGAGATTGATCTTCGGTTGTCCTGGCATTAAATTGAATACTGAGAAATGCAAAAATTACAACACAGAACTGCTCATCCTACAGAAGAATATAAATGACAACACAGCGAACCGAAACCCAATTGCTGAAAACCATATACCAACCCCGTACCAAAACAACAATATTGTGCGACAGTTACACACGCAGCAATCCTTCACATCAAACCTAAATACCTTCACCAGTACGCAGCAGCGGCAGCGACGGCGCCGACGGCTGCAACTCCAGCAATGCGGGGAGCGGCTGTGGGGACGGCGAACGAGCTAGAGGCGACCGCGGAGGCTGTGCCATACCATGTCAGGTCGCATGCGCTTGCAGGGGACAATTGTAACGTACCAACAGCGTCTTGAGCGTCATCAGAGCTGCCACCAGTTTTACCCTTCTTTGGGTCTCGGGCTTCGATCGGCGCATTGTTCGCCATGGCTGTCGCGACAAGGCCGAAAAGGACAAAGAGTTGTGCGGAGAACTTCATGGTGCTTGGTTGAAGAGGGATCAGGAGGATAGTGGGTTGGCACACGAAGTGGATCTAGGCGGGCCTTATAAGATGCAAGCGTTCACGCCATTGATCGCTTCCAAGAATCAGAATACGAGGCCCCTAGGGCTAGAGCTGAAAGAGGTGAAGAAGCTTTTGCTAATGTGACAGGGTTATGTATACGAGCTTCTCCGGCGGCTCATATACTTATATAGAAATGTTAGAATTGGCCTTGTCGCGAGTTGGGATTGTACGCAGATATACATTCCGAGCAAATTAATCCATCCCAAGAAAGAGCTTATACCGGAGGGCGGAAACCATTAGTATGTAAAGGACACTGCAGATGCAGAAGAACAAGTGCCAAGAGCATCATCCAGACAGTGGCGTACAACAAGAGGGTGTTGGTGGAAAGAACACCGTCTGCAGCCAAGCTCCATGTGTCAGCAGCGCCTGACTCAACTTTGCCACCTAACCGCATACTCGCATACTCTGAAGGCTGCATCAGATTAAGCTCGTATAGTAGCCCAGACTTCACGAGGGTAGATATCAGCATTCGGTAGACGAATTATCTTCCGTTACACTGCGATAAGTAGCTACGCTTGCGCTTGATGCTTTGTTCCGTAGTTAGCGATGTGCGTTTGGCAATTGAGTGGTGCGGTATGATAGCTGAAGATCATTCTGTTTACACTTTTGATCCTACAAGCCTGTTTACCTATTCAAATCATGGTACGCAACCGAGACTGAAAAATCCTAGGTGAGTTTTTGGATTTGCTCGGGCTCACAGTCACTGACTGTCCGTCCAGTGACGAATTTGATAGTTTTACCTGTTCTTGGTGGTTATAGCCGTAACAACGGATTTACACACAACCTTTAGTTTGTGTTAACAGACGGTATTCGCCATCGGACGGTCGATCACTGTACTTCATTTCCGAGTGAAGATCCTACCATACTGAGCTAAAGTGATATCAACAGCAGTATCGACTGATCTACTCGAAGTCACCAACGGCCAATGAGAAAATCCGCCACCTGCTGCTCAATACCCAAATAAAAAACTGCAACAAATCCGCACTTCGTGAGCGTGTAGGGAATACCTTCTCCATCGGATCTCGAGGCTTCTCTTCGAATAGTGAATTAACAAGTGTATTTGAGATTGGATGGAGATACCCATCAAGAATCGCGAATTTGGCTGACAGCAAGGCGTTCCTTTGTGGCTTGCAACGGAGAATAAGCCGTTCCAAGAACCTATGAAACACTCTAAGGCTGTGGAGCTGTAAATTGAAAGGACCCCGAAACGAGTCGTATTCATTTCCGCTAGCCCTTGTATGTGGTACAACGCCAGTGAAATTTGAAAACTACTTTTTAACGTAGAGTACAAAATGACTAACTTCAATTCAAGGCGTGGCCCGAAGGACTTCCTCACTGTCTATAGTAGCGTCGCTTATCACACAGCCAAGACCGAGAAATCTCAAGTGGATTTGCCCCGGGCGGCCCACGGGCTCTAGTATGTGTGCTCTTGGGTACCTTTCACAATTAAAACTATAAAGATATACATGGTAGTGGCTTATGCTTATTACTTCCTACCTCGAAGCGCAAAAGCGACCCGTCCGCAACAACAGAAATCTCCTAGCCTTATCAAGGCGATGGTAACAGATCTTCCCACCCGCAAGAAATAACCAGCTTCTGCTTATTAAATACCATCTCCAAAAAAACATGCGAACGCTACACCATGTCGACTGGTAGTGAAAGTTTGGATCAACCCTAACCCCGAGGGACACAGGGAGAGATCGATCCGTCGTGAGCTTGACCTCCAGTGAGGCTTCCCTGTGCGATTTCGCACTTGTGCCCGGTTCACGAGCTTAGATCTGTTGCATGCATCTTCATGGTACGGAAGCAGGCCAGATGACGTGCACGTCTGTAAACTTCCGAACCCGATCATAGTTGCACTAAGCCTCAACGCAAACTGCAACCAGCAACATCCTCTAGCTCTTTGTCGGTCGCAGATCGCCAACCGAGATATGTATGGATGCTGGTTACCGGTATAACGTCGTACTGTGAAGTGGGTCATGGTAGTCGGTGTGAAGGCGGGGTACGCATTCAGACATCACGTTCAAATCATTGCTTTTGTGCGGGCCACGGCGGTGATGAATTTGGGATTTAAAGTTAATTTCTGGCGATATCTTCCCATGATCATCTGAACCTGTCCGATCCATGGGATTCCTCGCCCTCGTTGCGGTGTTTTTCATTAGTAAATAGTATCAAAGTTCGCGTCTAACACCACTAACACTCTGCCACGCCAACGCGACCTCTGTCAAGTGTTTTGTTTTTGTCACTGAAAACGCTCTTTTAATGTTGGCTGACAGGCAGAAAAATTGTGCAGGTGTTAACATTAACCTGCATATGCTTCATGTATACCGTACGTACCCCGCTCTACTGCGAAGAGCGCATGAAGGGATGGAAGAGGGCATGAGGTGATGGAGAACCTGCGGAAGAAATTTCTCTCGATCCAATTGAGGACGTAAAATGGGATCTTGATGGAAAGAAGTTGGGCTGGCTGATGGCGTCAGCCTGCCTAGCTCGGGAACGAATTTGCCTCGAAGTACTCTATGGGGAGCCGATTTAAGTCGGCCCCGCGGACCCGCTAAAAATGCCGGCCGGATACTTGTGACTTTCCTGGCCAGTACTCATCATAGCGCTGCAGTAGCGATACAGTCATGAAGAATTAGCTGTTCCAATTACAAGTGGCTTGAGCGCGAGTGATGGTCGGTCTTCTGACATTGATATCTCAATCCATCACCGCTACGCCAAAAGACACTTGTGGGTTAGGATTAACAACATGCTTTTGTCTGCAGCATTCACTCATCGCTGCCAACTGGTGCCGCTCCATGCCGTCACTCGGTTACACCGACGCGCGTAGCAACTGCTACTATTGGCTACATCTCTCGTGCCTCAAAACACACTTACAACCGTACCTCCCGCCACCGCTCGCGGCAGCAGTCGGGTTGAAAATCCTACCAGGCCAGTCAGATGGAGCAGAACTGCTATAGATAGACCGGGGACTCTATGCAGCCCGCCGCCCGCTGCAACTGCTTATCTCCCGGTCGTAGGAAGGCCAGGCGAGCTGGATATCGATATATCTCGCAATTGGAGTGATCTAGTACTTACCCGTCGCATCAACGTCCACTGGCTAGACACCTCTCACTTCTCGGTACAGGGGTCGGTACGTACCGCACTCTACTATGTAACTGCGCGCCGTTCTGGACTCGGTACCGGCCCGGCCAGTACACGCAGGCCAGGGACGTCAGTGAGAGATGTCAGTGAGAGGGCAGTAAAGACTACTTGTACGCGAAGTCTACTAACTTGCCCCTACACTCTGGATACCACTCTGCTCTTCGCTGAACCGTCACATCTCTGTATCTGAAAACGCTTTGTGAGCGCACCTATTCCTGTGGTCTGAACCAAACGGAAACTACCACTGCCGCGAATTTTTACACTGTTGGCAGTTGGCGTTTGTCTCCTGAATCGTAAAACGTGAGTTATATATATTGACGCTGGCGACAAACGCCATAATTGTTTACATGCGAGGTATGTACTCTATATAAAGCTCTGGTCGAGATGAATCGGAATACCGGTAACCGAGCTTCTACTGGTTAATGCTATGCATTCCCCGCTCTCGACCGGAATGTAACCTGACATGACTCCAGGCTGAGCTGCAGGTCTGGACAATAGAATTTGTAAATTCTATGGGATGAGATGGTGTAATGGTAGTTGATCCATGTTGTCTAGATGATCGCCTGGCGGCTAGCTTAGTAGTTACAGTTTGATCTTTCAAATTGCATTAACGTTTGACTTTAAAGTGATAATAATTTAGATAGCATAGATCAATATATCCCATAGTCGCATTCTTATAAGCGAACTTCTTCCATGGTTTCTTGGTGTATGATACCGTTAATCATAACTAGGGTTTGTCATGCGGGCGGCATTATTTCTGGCCGTGGGTAATCACAAAATCGACTTTGTGGTAACTGCATACCCGCCGGGTTCACTATATAATTCAGTATGTATATCCCCAAAAGCATACTATACCACTGTCAGTTACCGTACGCGTTGAAAACCACGCGTGGCATAATAGCACCGATACTATCCAGGTACGTATGTATGGATTCTTTCATCGCGTCCAGAACAGTGTGAATTTGAAATCATACAGCCAGAGGACAAAAATTGGTATCAAACCAACCAAAGAGAAAGTTTATGTACATAGTCTAAAAAAAAAAAAACTATTTGCAGTTCAAAATCTACACAATATACCTTATCTATAACCACACCAAATAACTTACAATGCATGAAACAAACGCCAGAAACCTCAGGGCGTTAGGAAAAATTTCACCGCATACTACTGTACTACTGCAGTATCCTTTCGATATCCTCTGCAGGCGGCGTTGCAGGCCTTTCTTGTTGTAAGAATTCATCGCTCTCAGGTCCACAAGCCAACCACTCTCTGTTCAACTTTATGCCCTCCACCGACGCCCGACTCCACATCCTGTAGATAAACCGTTCGCAGTCATGTCTCATCAACCAGTCCTCCCTAGGCAACTTGATACTATCTGGGTTTTGCCTGACCTTGCTCCAGTCTGCTTTGTGCCACATGTCACGCACACGATCACCGATCTTCTGTGCCTCTTTGACTCGCTCATAACGCAGACGCTGGTAGGTCTTAAGTGCTGTTGGAATTTTCTGGTGAGACGTGACGGTAGGATCTGCATGCGAGAGGGCAAGGCATGTCGCCAACGCGCAGCCATCTTCAATGGCTTGCGAACAGCCCTGGATACTGGTGGGGAGGAAGGGGTGCGCTGCGTCACCGACGAGGCAGGTCCGTGCTGTGGGTGAGATCCAGGTTGGGAGAGGCTCACGGTAAACCAATTTCCAGTCGACGCAAGAAGGGGTTTTCTCGACCTGTTTGTACTGTTAGAATATACTGCCTTATGCTGTGGTAGTTATGGAGGGGTTGCATGCAACGCAAGGGAAAAGTAATCAATATAAAAAACCACTATACAATAGCCCGCTCATACACTTCTTCCCAACAAAGAGCCAGTAAGAAAAGTTGTTGGACCGAAAGACAACTTACGATTGCGCGGCATCTTGGATCCCATCCCTCCAAAATCTTGAGCACATCTTCGATTTTTCCGGGAAGAGACCAAGACTCTTCGATATCGGCTTCATCCTGGGTGCAGATAAGTGGTTAGCCACTCAGGCCGTAGATCCGCCATCTAGCAGGAAACGGAAAGAATCCTATATTAGGTTCTTAAGTAACTTACTTTATGAGTGCACACCCATGATAGCTCTTTACCTTTTTTGCAAGTTGCGGCCAAAAAGTGAACATCAGGACCCAGCCCTATATATATTAGTGTCAGAAAAGCCTAGGAAAATCGATAGATAAAAAAGGGAGTAAGTATCACGATATTAGAGGAGGAACGGAACATACATCCGGTATGCGTATCGCCGTTTGCCACAAATTCCCTCGTCAAAAGATCCTCCCCAATGCCCGCCTCTTCGGCGTCAAACCACGCCCGATAAATCGCATATCCGGAACTCTTCGGCTTATCGTCATAACCAAGAACCAGTTTCCGAGCTTTACTCCGGACACCATCTGCTCCAATAACCACGTCGCCCTTAAAAATCACTCCTTGATCTGTCGTCACCCAGGATTTCCCTTCTGTGTTATCCTCATGATACGAAGTGATTCGTTTCCCAAGATGTATTGGAATTCCCAATGATATTGCGTACTCATACATCACCCGATGAATATCGGCACGGTGTCCGTTATACATAGGCCTCTCCTTGTTCGGTGGCATCTTTGCTTGATCAAGCACCCACTCACCAGAATGGGTGTGGATTCGAAAGTGTTTGTGATGCATGCACAGAGCATCCAAACGGTCTGCCACTAGTGTTCGATCCCATCTTGACAGCACCTGTCCGGCGTTAGGACCTGTTAGAGACTGTGTTAGCCAATGCAGTTGGTATTTGCGGTAGCAACAGGCAGAAGATTCATTTATATAGGGTTGTTCACAATGATCCTTCCTTCCTAAGGTAATTGGTGGTCCTTTCGATAAATTATAGCATACGCTAATTGAAATGTGGGAACAACGATCTCACAAAGAGAACTACGATGCTCCTTCTGCGGTCTCTTTGATTCCCCACTCGAGTTTGTCCGCAATAATTTCTTGACTGGACCACCAAAAGTGACCGTTGTGAACGACCCTTATGATCAATGTTCTGCCCGAGGCAACTTAGAGACGTACCGATGGAGATGATATCACCCAGTTGTTCCCATTTTGGTGTCTGTTCAAGGACAACAACGTCGTGACCCTTGAGGTAAGATTCAATTGCAGCGGTGAGGCCACCAAATCCAGCGCCAACAATTATAACCTTTATGCCTGTCTTGGGGAAACTGGTGATATGCAAAGCCATGTTGTTCTACTGAGGGCCCAGGAAATGTTCCGTATGTGTAGTTGGAGAGTGGGAGGTGTGAGAAAGTGAACAATATTGTTTCGAATAATGGACTCAGAAGCAGAGGTATTTGGAGGGATATAAGGTAATTAAGTACGCGTGCATCTAAATTCTAAGTCTCCGCAAAGGTGCCACCCCACCTACCATTGAATAACCCGATAAGCATGATGTTTTTTTTTTTTTAAAAAAAAAGAATAACACAATCGGAAAGAAAAACGGCCCGATAACCCCGGGCGACTAACTTGCCTGTCAAAACGTGCGAGAATTTTGGGTCTCGAACAATTGGGATGAGTGTGAGGGGGCACGTAGGGATAGGGATTCTAGGGTCAGGTTGGTGGATTGAACCCCGGACTAAAAGTTTGTTAGACATACGCCTACATAATACACGCATACGTATCGCAGGCAAGCTATGGGTATCTTGAGTTAGGCTAAAATATCTCCCAGCTAAGGACGCGCTCCGATCCGTCGTTAGTGATTGACGTTGTCGATGGACGTAGCTGCAAGATGGCTGGACTGCGAGGAAAGTTCGTCATGCGATGTAGACGCATTCTGCTTACCTCACAGCCTACCCATGCCCATCAACCGCACAGCCAAACACAGAAAGGGCTGAGAACCTGCCCGTTAGAGGTTTAGCCTTGTATATAACCGACGAAATTGATGCGAGGCTGCCATTTGAGCACTAAAGTCGAGGATTTATGCATAACCGGTGCCCAACCTGGTACAATCGCGATTTCGGTATCTAGCATTTTGTTAACGGCTAGATCGCGCCAATCGATTTATACCGCTAATTAACTTCCGGCGTGGTACTTTCCGTCAAAATTGCACTTTACACTAGTTTGTTTATTGCTTGCTTAACGAACGGGTAAGCTGGGTTTGTCTCACTTGTTGCACCACACAGGCACTGGTTTTCCAAGCAGAGAATGTATAGCACAGATGTCCGATATCCGTTGCCATATGTCAGCTACCCCGTTCACCAAGGTTTCGTCCCTTTTGGATCCGGCATTTGCTGTCTAACATTGGTATATATCTGGAAGCGTTATTTTGTAACTAGTATCATCTGACAGAGATAGTACCTGGACCTCCCTCAACTGGTGTAGACTCCGGCGCGTACGAAAGTTCCTCGGGAACCAATTGTAACGATTCTCCTTGTTATCATGCCATTTTTTTCTTCCTAGGCGTTCAACGCCCACTGTAGAAGTCTGATTGTACTGGGCTCCTCCTGGCAACTATACAATCGGGTTGCGCTTCCGGGTGCGTCCATGGCGGGTCCACGGGATGAACTCGGGAACGTGCCGCAATTAAAGTAGTCTCTCCAGTTCGATAGCTTCATACGCAACAGTATCCAGATAAAGTACGTTGTTGGAAGTGCTTTCGCATTTGCAACCCAAAATGCTTTCGTCCATAGTCGTATTCATTCGGCTCTTGGCTGTCAGCATTCGGGGCCCTTCCGGGAAAAACACCTCTGTACAAATAACACTATCGTTGTGGCGTTCTAACTTGCCAACTATTGGTACATCGTTAGATAGCCGAACAGACGTGCAAAGATCTAGAAGACAACGGCTGGCCCCCAATGTGATGCGAAAGGCTTTGAAACACTAACTACAGGTGAATAATCGGGCGTAGCTTACGGTGACCAGAAAAGCCCGTGCGCATTATTTTGAATTCGGCACCTTCTCCTTCATGTGTATTAGTTACTGCAGGTACTCTATACTTATGCACGCATCTCGAGATCTTCAATGCAAAGCGAAAACGTTCCGAGGCAATATACACCTCCACGTTTAACTTTGCCTAAACGACCCGTTAAGCAACCATGCGAATGTTCGAGTTTGATGGTCATCATCGTTCATCGTGGCGGATTCGTCCAAGCCTCTGTGTACCATACAAGCGCCAAACACCATCAGCGGTACCTGCCGCGGTTTGAATAGTCCGAGATGCTTGCAAAATGCAACAACGTGGTAACCTGGTTCAAAGTAATGCTGAGTGGCCCACTTTTCTAACTATTCTACCTAGTCCGGGACCAGTACAAACACAAAAATCTGGAACTTGTTGAACTAAAGTTTCAAGAATCCTGATTTGTTCTGTTTCGCCTTGCGGCCTTGTCCATGCTTCTAGAACACCAGTATGGCTTCTCTAGCTAGGACGAGTTAGAATGGTCTTCTCAGAAAGGAATATCTATCCGTGCAGAAAATTAATGTACTCTCTTCCACACGGTTCTCTAGACAAGTGGGGCGGCTTTGCGTGATTAGAGCTTGCTTGAAGTACCTTTCCACAGAAAATCGAAGAGATTCTGGATGTGACTTCTTAGGCCGAGTACTGCAGGGTTCATATGCGCTCATAGAACCAACAAGTTGCGCAGAATTAGCTTTTGTTTTTGTTTACTATGGTATTACCGTCGGGATTAATCGGGGATAACGAAATTCCGAACTATTGGAATAGAGCTATATCAGTTCCCGAGTCTGATCACAGTAAAGCTGCAACACAGTGCCATGCACTGCGCGTTACTGGTAATGAGAATTAGTACCTATACAGAAATCGCGGCTAAGGAAGATCTAATACGGTAATCCGAACCATATGGGCCATGTCATCTTCGCATCGGGTAGATACGATGGAACGTTCTTGCATGTATCCTTGCATCTAGTGCGATATCGGCGGCGGTGAAGGCAGATTATAGTCCCGAAACTGCGCATGCAACGGCATGCCGGGTCGGGATCGTTGCTTTTTTTTCAGAGTGACCCACTATGAGTCTCGCACAATGTTTCGCTAGTTCCGCGACGCGTTCTATTACAGAGAAAGCATGGAATCAGCCGTGCTGGCGTCCATGGACTGGTACCGGGGACTTACCATGGGTACCTCGAAGGCGAGTAGTTGCGGGCTGGGACCCGACTTGAAGTTGGAGGGTCGTCTAAGTGAGCGTCATCTCCTACCTACTGCAAGTTTTCTACACCGATGGATTGTCAGCGTACCTTCTGGGTGGGGGTAGCGCCTGTGAGCTGAATCACAGAGTGGTTAATACAAGGCGTGCTTTATTGGTATGCGAGCTCGACGATTGTCCCGAAGTTTCGAAGATGGTGGTAAGCATCGCCTTGTGGAAATTGGAGTGGGGTAGGTATCCGATGCTCCAAAATTCTGCGATTATATAGTATCTCAGCTGGACCTCCACTTTCCACACGTGCCTGCTTGTTAACCGCTGCCGTCCAACTCAGCTCTCTCGTATAATAGCTGTTTTGCGGAATGATCACCCGATAATGACAGGACACCCTTTTTTTGGTCCTCCCTGTACTCGTGACTACATGCTTTGCGGAGGCATTCCACTCTGGATCCCAAGACGAGGACTGATTGAGCGAATTGGCAGCTATTGAAGATCGTGCTCCCGAGACACCGGTACACTGCACACCTGCAAGGCCAAATGGAGATTCAGTTGCAATTAGAATTGGAAATTCTTACGTACCTTTGAAGAGCGAAGGGAAAATTCTAATAATGAGCATTATGTTTACTCCTTTATATATGTCCCGTCCAGTTGACAAACCCGCCAGCTTGCGAACTGTTGAAGGTCGGTTTGCAATGTTTTGACCAGTTTGCAAAACTTTTTGTTAAGTTCGCGAACTGGATAAGAATCCGCAAACTGTCCATTTTGGTGAACTAAACACATGTTTCTGGTGAAACACTTCTCAGTTAATTACCATACTTGCGAACCCATCCCATCTGCGGATAAGACTTAACATCTCTAAATGTGCCCTCGGTTTGAAATCTCTTCTTACAGCTACTCATAGCCATGTTGCAGTAGTTATGGTCTCGGCCCAAATTGTAAGCTCCTTTTGCGTCAGTTTGCATTATATTTGTATATAAGCATAGGCAATTGTAATTGCAACTTTGAAGGAATTTTCTCCATACCCCAATGGTTCATCTATCGGCCATCTGGTTCACGAGCCGGCAAGTGGCTCCCATCTGCGACCGCTAACTTTAGAGTCCGCCGTGGATCCCATATACTTGAGGAATTGAAGCGTGCGTCGCGGTATTGAATTCGCTATTTATTCTCGTCTCTTCCGACTTTAGAGCTTACAGACTGTGCACGTGATGTTGCATGGTGTAAGCTGAACTCGTGGATTCAGTATATAAAGCCGTTAGCAACGTCAAGGATCCCCGTCGGCTATCAGCCGATGTAAGGTTGACCCGTTGGATATCACCATCACGTGACTCCGCATACCTTCGAACCTTTTCGAACCTCTCCGCCGTTGTGTAAGCAGATATGAAGCTAATTGTATTTGTGTGATGTGATGCTTCGATGACGCTTGCCAAAGTTTAGCCCGAAATATGGCCGCTGTTTACGAGCTATCATACTGTATTCGGCCGCTTGCGACCATAACATAAATACATAAATAATACCTGCACTGGTGATTTGTGCTAGATAACGCAACCATCCACAAAGCATCTCCAAGAGCAGTATCCATCGCTTGAACGAACCTTAATTCTAAGATCCTCTTGTTTCTGCAGCCATCAACAAACCATAATCCTTACATTACCGTTTGTGGATGGTTGGTTTATCAAGCTTAAACCACCAGTGCGAGGGATAAGAGTCGGGATGGATGACATCAATCGGAAAACCACAAAAAATTTTGGATGCCATAAAGGTGTATATGGTTCGCTATCACAGAGAAGCGAAGAATTGACAGTCCGCACGTTGGGGAGGGAGGCAAGGTTGAGGACGGTCCTCCTTCTAAAACGAACGCCAGCTAGCTAAAGGTCGAACTGCGCTGTGTATGCCCCAGGAATCCGAGTGAAAATAAAACTCTTTTACTGCACAGATTTTGGTAGATCTACCTATAGTCGATTGTTCTACTGTAAATTGCCGAAATCGGCGATAGTGGATTTTGGATTTGCCTAGAGGCCGACGTTCTGTAGTGAAGTCTACAAAGGTTCTCCAGTCTTCCATTATAACGTTACCTCTACGTCACAGTCACACTATATTAGCGTTCTTAATATCCCTGTGCAAGAAAGAGCCCATAAAACCTCGTGTTCAGCCTTTCCTTTCACCCTCAATTCCATCACTAACAAAGAACAAACACAATGACCTCCAAACACCTCCCCACCACCTCCAAAGCCTGGATCGTCAACAACACCACAGATGGTTTGTCCGCACTAAAGCAAGACATCGTCAATGTCCCCGAAATCGACTCTCGCGAAGTCCTGGTCCAGATGCGTGCCGTCTCCCTAAACTTCCGAGACCTCGCCATCCCGCAAGGGAAATATTCATTCCGTTGGTTTCTTCCTCGCGCTCTCCTCCTCCTGGTCTCTCCTCCAGTCCCCCGCTTACCCATACAGCCCTGGACCTCCCCGTCGTTGCAGCCTCTGACGGCGCCGGCGAAGTCATCGCCGTTGGATCCAAAGTCGTAGATTTTAAACCTGGCGACAAGGTGGCGAGTTTATTCCACCAAGGCCACCAAGCGGGACCGTTAGATACGAAAAGCATTAAAACAGGCCTTGGAGGAGCCCTGGACGGTGTGTTGACGCAGTATCGCGTCTTCCCCGAGACGGGACTGGTGCATGCTCCGAAGAACTTGAGTCATGAGGAGGCAGCGACATTGCCGTGCGCAGCGTTGACGGCGTGGAATGCGCTGCATGGTGTTACGCCATTGAAGGCCGGGAATGCCGTGCTGGTGCAGGGATCGGGAGGGGTTAGTTGTTTTGCGTTGCAGGTATGTGGCGAGAATCCTTTGGGGGAAGGAAAGGGGCTGATAAGCGATAGTTTGCGAAAGCGGCGGGTGCATTTGTGATTGCTACTACATCATCCGATGAGAAGGCGAAGAAACTTAAAGCCCTTGGTGCTGACGTGGTGCTGAACTACAAGAGTACTCCAAACTGGGGCGAGGTTGCGCGCGAGAAGAGTCCTAGGGGTGAGGGTGTGGACATTGTCGTTGAAGTCGGTGAGTTGCTCTACTGGTTCACTTTGGTGAAACGACGTTAATCGAGAATCTAGTCGGTGAGACAACGCTCCCGCAATCCTATAACGCCGTCAAGATTGAGGGTACAATCGCCTTGGTCGGGTTTGTGGGAGGCCCCGGCAAGGCCGGGTCGGCGTTGGATCCTTTGGCGCGTGTGTTTACGGTGAGAGGTATATATGTTGGCTCTAAGGCACTGATGATTGATATGAACCGCGCCATTGAGGCGCATAATATCAAGCCGGTTATTGATAAGACGACCTTTGACTTTGAACACACTAAGGAAGCCTATCAGCACCAGATAGGACAGAAGCATTTTGGTGGGTGCAAAGGAGTTTGGATGTGTGGGCTTTGCTAATTCGTGCGTAGGCAAGGTGGTGATCAGGATCAACTAGGGAGATTCTATATGGTATTTTAAGGGGAGCCCGTATCCTCTACACGCTTCTGATTTGGGGAATTTCTTATAATACTTTATTCTGTCAATTAAACTTTATCGATCATTTGAAATGACCAATAACCAATGAAAAAGGCTCTGGTTTGCCCCAGATCGTTGTGTGAAGTTCGAGTTGGCCAATCAGCGATGCTCTTATTCGCCATCCGAGTAGTGTAACCAAATCCGAGCGTGTAAAAGTAAGCATGAGGTAAATTTAACTCATGTGAGCTAAGAAGGGGTTCTCGTGTTGCGAATTCGATATTTCCTTCCTTATTTGTCTACTGTTGTGTATCTCTGGCTGACATACTGTCGACTTGTGGTACACATTACAAACATTGCCTTCTTCGTGTCTTGTCTGTCAGGTTTGTAAGGCTGACATTGGTCAAGAGCATCTCTGCATCTTCGGGCGTGGAACTTGCGGGAACTATGGGGATATACTTCTGTAAATAAAAATACATCCTAGATCTCACGCACTTATCTCTCCAAGTTTAGTACTCGGTGTCGTACGCTTCAGTAAAGGTGTGTAATTGATGATTTCCGTAACTCTTCACTGTAACTTAAAAATCTTTATCGCAACATCCCATTTGTTCCTGACGCTCCATGTAAAGTACTGCAAATAGATGGTGGGGATATAGACGGTGTCGGGGTTTTGCTTAAGTACTTGGTCGCTATGAATATACAAAAATTAGCATAATATGTTTTGAGGATAGATTCTGGAGGTAAATACATGCTTCCTGCTCCCTACAGTTCAAAGTTTCACTGTAGTACAGTTTAAATCTCACGATATCGCGATTTGGCATTTATGCATAGTGAGATTATCGGGCTATGGCACTACCCTGTCTTAACCGTAGTGAGAATGTAATGAGATTATTGTGAGGTGTTGTCGTGAGGTTGTCGTGAGATGGAAATATCTAAGTTCTTTTTTGTATGAGAGGATGTGAAAATGTAATGGCACAAAATGCTAAACAACGGATGCTGCGCAACAGTGAGTTAATGTAACTCTTCTAGAGAATTACCAAGTACAAATACTACCTAATGCAGGACTTGCATTTTTTTGGTTTTTAGGTAACCATAATCTCACGTCAAAACGTATGATTCACACCTTAACAGCGTTTATTATTGTTTAAATTAACAATCCGCCATATGCCAACTGCATTTTACGAGAATCACATGAAAATCAATCCACATCCTCTACCAAGTTACTTCTGAAAACCCATACACAAATCGCACAACAATCACACGACAGACCTCACGATACTCGCACGACAATAGCGCGACTATACCGCACCATTTAAACCACGGGTTTATACTGTGCGGTACTGTTAACCCAGCGCGTTGTCTTCAATCTGGAGATCATGTCATTGGTGATCAGAAAGACCAATACCACCGGCCAAATCGACCCGTCGTAAAGAATCAGACGGCCGTGGTCTCTCCCGCAATGGACCGTTCTAGCCGTATATTGGATTTGAACTCGATTGATCTAGAAAAATATGCATATAGCATACATAATCCCGCATCTCATAGCATTGCTAATCCAATCAATCGCGATCGCATTCGGCACGTACATAAGCGAGCCGTTTGTTAGCTCCCGACGCGTATATCCGTATTCCTGCTGTTCCTTACTTCCGTGGCACCTAACGTCAATCCGATATTCTTCATTAGACACTAAGTTCCTTCACCGATGACACCTCAACCGGGTACCATGAGATTCGACAGCAAAGTATTGACTTTGAGAACTCTGTGGAGTGACATTATGACTAAAAAAAACTGCAATGTGCAGATGGATACGGAATGGAATGGATAGGGAAGCTGAAAACAATCAGGATCGGAGGCTCTGTAAGGCATTGCAATATTACCACAAGATCCAGGATTTTGTCATCTGGTTTCGTCTGATATATACTTAGGAGAAGGCGAGAACATTTGACGCAGCCACAGCACGATCATCTTATTATTCGCAGAGACATATCATAGTACTATATAGTGGGGGGAGTTCGACGTATAAAGACTCAAGGAGGAAGTGGGGTATTTGTACGGAGAATAGCTGGGAAGCACTTAGCATCACTCGTCCGCAACCGGCGTCACTGCCATTCGGCCCGGCTTACACGCGTGTCTTGCTCCCGAGCCATGTCATATCGTACGTACCCTCCGGAAACTCGACCCGCAGCGTGGATGATATGAGCAATGGTCCGCCACCACCGTGCCAAGTCTCCATGCTCGCTGAGTTCTCCACATCCACATTCTGCTTTGTACCCCGGCATATGTCCGGGTTTACCGCTCGGCGGATCCCGGGACGAATGATGCTCATGCACTGGCAAGACATCCTCGGACCTCGGGGTAGAAACACCTTCAATTCAATCCAACGCCAAATTCCTCTTCCTCCCCCTCACGCACTATACGAGCTTATATAGTACGTAACCACCGTCTGATCCGGATCCCCCTCCTCCGTCAAAAACACATACAGCACCAACGCCAACCCCTCACACACACACGCTACCACCCTCCTCGCCAGCCCCCCCACCTTCAGCACCTTCGCCCACTCCCGCCCATCCACACGCACCTCTGCAAACGCGGCCCGTGAACGAACTGTACTAGGATGTCCCTCCCGCGCCTGGCTGTTGGCTAGCAATGGGTTCTGCAAGTCCCGCCATTTGCTCTCCACCTTGACCTCGCCGCCTACAAGTCCCATCTTGAACTCGCCGCTCATGTTTGCGGATAGCACTAGCTTGTGGCTGTCTGGGGAGAGGGAGAAGGTGGACAGTCGGTTGAACCGCTCGGTAATCCCCCGCACCTGGGCCAACGGTGGGAGGTAGATGTGGACGTCGGCATCAGGTGGTTGCGGCTCCTGGATGCTGTCTACAGAAGTGGCGGAGAGGACGCGGACAGGGATTTCCTGGGTGACGAGGGTGGAGCCGGAGAGGAAGTTGGAGGTTGAGGCGGTGGTGATGGTGAGGCAGAGGATGGGCACGCCGTCGGAGGCGCGTTTGGTTAGACGTAGGACGGCATCGGAGGCGGAGGCGCAGGAGCGCAGGGCTCGGTGGAGTTGCGCGAGGGGGACTTCGAGGTTGATGATGTTGCTATTGGCTGAGGAGATGCGGTAGTCGTCGAAGAGGGTGGGCTGGCAGGTCAGCGGGAGCAAAAGAGGAGGAGGGAGAGACGGACAATGGTGAGATTTCTGGGAAGGTTAGTAGCTGAGAGAGCAGAGGGGAGGGGGAACCGACGCCCAGACTTGTGTCCCCTCTGGAGCTTGGATCACGAAGCGCACTTCATCTTCCGAGAGTCGCAGCCAGGCGGATTTTCCGATGGAGCTGAGGGATTGCGCGAGTTCTGTGGCAGTGAGCGGCGGTGTGTATTACGTTGGATGGCACACTCACTGGTGAAGGTGTTGATGTTCCTCACCGACGTCTTGAAGCGCATCTCGAGCAGTGGTTGTCGGGGGGCTGGCTGACAGTAGCCGGAGACAGCCGCTTTTGAGCCGCAGCACGCAACCTCCACCCGGCCCACTCGCATCACCAGAATGGCGCTGTTCGCCCGGCTCCTCGCGCCGTGTCGCCGCTGCGCCCCCTCGACGCTTGGTCGCCCGCCACCTCTCCCGCCAACGCGGGCGCGCCGGTTCCTCTACCCCGCGACCGTCCTCCTCGGCGCAGCCGCCGGCGTCGTCCTCTACAGCTACACCGCCGCGCCACCGCCGCGCCTCAACCCGGACACCTTCACGCCCTACACCCTCGCCTCGCACACCCCCATCACCACCGCCCCCAGCCAAACCTCGATCCTTACCCTCCTCCCACCCCCCTCCCCCCTGCTCCCCTTCTCGCCAGTCCACCTGCAGAGCATAGAAATCAAACACCCGCAGCTCCAAATCGCACGCTCATACACCCCCCTCCCCTCCGACCCCACCGATGGCGCAATCCGCCTCCTCGTCAAACTCGAGCCAACCGGCGAAATGTCCCGCTACCTCTTCTCACTCCCCCCGACCGCAACGATAGAACTCCGCGGCCCGCACAACGAGTACTCGTTCCCCCTCTCGGACGAAGTAGCGAAAACCCTCTTCCTTGCCGGCGGAACCGGCATCGCTCCCGCCCTCCAGGCCGCACAGAAAATCCTCTCTTCTAGCAAGAACGCGAGTATGCGCATCCTCTGGGCAGTACGGAATCGGGCGGAGACGGAGGGCCCAGCGGCCGAGGAGGTGGAGAGGTTGAAGACGCGGTTTGGGGGTAGGTTGCAGGTAGGGTTGTTTGTGGATGGGGAAGGGGGGATTAGGAGGGGGGTTGTGGTAGATGGGGTTAAGGGGTGGGGTGCGAAGAGGGTGTTGGTTAGTGGGCCTGAGGGATTTATTGCGTACTGGGCGGGGAGGAAGGGGCCGTGGGTGAGGGGGAGCGAGACGCAGGGGATTGTGGGTGGTGTACTGGGACAGTTGGTGGAAGACAGTGGGGTGGAGGTTTGGAAGTTGTAGGGATGTATATTAGGGAAGATAATAGAAGGGGTGTATATATCCAACAGTCAACTGAGTAAGTTCAAGAGGTGTTAAGGGCGTGAATAGGTTCAGGTGAGTTGTGTTGCATGTGTACCTGTATCGTGAGCCTCACAGCTCAGGTCCGTTTGATATGCAGTTGGTGTATGAAGATATGCCTCAGGAGTGCGGCTTGTATCAGTGCAGAGCGGCTCATATCAGTGCAAACGGATATGCAAACGGAGATAGATATGGAGACGAATATGGCTGTGAATATGGGAAACAAGTCTGTATATATACGGGCCTTCTGGCCTCGAGAAGATGAGTCAATCAACAAGTCATAGAAGCCTCCAAAGTAACAGGTTATGAGCCCGGCGCTCACTCTTAGTTAAAAACTCTATTTTCACTTCTACTTCACGATCTAAAAGAGACTCAAAAACCCTAACCCTCTCCTACTTAAAAACTCAACACCATCCATCAATCTTAGAATGTCTGCACCTGAGCCAGATCCTGGCTTTAACAAGACCGAATGTGGTGACATTGCTCTACTCACCTATTTTAACCACAAAATGTGGAAACAAACTATGACCCTTGTTCTGGAGGCTATGGATGCATACAACATCATTACCAGAGAAGAATCTGAACCGCCTCCAATTGAAATTAACTACCACGAATGCAAAAACCGAGCCTCCAAAGCTAAGATAAAGATCTATCTTTCATGCTCTCCTGATATACTGTTTCTTCTCAAAGGCCTTAGGTCTCCGAAGGCGATGTGGAGTTCACTGCAATTACCCCTGGAGAGTTCCGGAACTCACATCAGCAGAACTACAATTCAATGTAAGTTTCAAGCATGCCGCCTGCAGAAAGATCAAACAGTTACAGAATACTTTACAATACTTCCTGACTATCATCTCGAGTTAATCAGCACACCACAAGATATCTCCGATGACGAAATGTGTACACATATCCACAATACCGTGCTGAAAAAGTCATGTCGCCATGTGTAATTCAATATAAGCTTTGTAATCTCCAGTAGTCTCCCATAACAGCCATAATGGCGGATAATGCAATTGTGCCCAAAGCCATTATGCATAATGCAGATAATGAACGTGCAATACACGGTAATCTTATGGTAGTATATCTATCTTACCCCTTTACTTTTGTGTACTATCTAAGTACTCTCAGGGTGATAGCAAGAGTGATTGTGCACAACATGGTGTAATCAAGTATGCTAGATCAGCACTATGGATTGTGTGGCAGAGGCTACATGTGCAATTGCACTGTCTGGTCAGAACTCACAGTCGGTAGTCAGAACTGTCACCATGATCTCATAAGAGCCTTAACCTGCTGTCACCCTGGTCTTATCTGAGCCCATTGTCAGATGTTAGAATCCACACCAATAGACACCCTGATCTCATCAGAGGCTTTTCAAGTTATCGCCCTAGTCTTGTCAGAGCCCACCTACAGCTGTCAGAGTCTGGACGCATAGTCGTCGTGTTCTTGTCAGACTCTTCCCATGCAATCTCCATGGTCCTGTCAGAGCCCACCGTCAGTTGCCAGAGTCTGCACGTATAGTCGCCATGATCTCGTCAGAGGCTTCTGAAGCTACCGCCCTGGTCTGTTCAGAGCCCACCATATCAGCACAATGGAATTATGTCTCTGGCAGCCTCTGGGATACTTGAAAGTTGTCGGACCAGAATCCCAGCATGGTCAAATCCCAGAGTCGCCTGGACCAATGCAGTGGCCTTCAGGTGCACCTGGGAACATCTGGGAGCACCTTGACTCACATTAGAGCAGTCTGGGAAAACAACATCTTCTTTGGGATTGCTGCTGGTGCGCCAGGTAATTATAGCTACTACTTATCATTAGTGTTAGCAACGGTTCCAAATCGCCGGGTCGGTTCCGGGTCCGGTTCTGACCCGGAACCGAACTGTTGCAACTGGTCCTACCACACGAAAACCTGGACCATTGCCATTGGGCCGGTTTTACCACCAACAACCCGGCATTTCAAGTCCACAATTTTCTCTCTAATTACGTATTTGAGTTCTGATCGTATCGTGACATGATCAGTAGGTAAATTGTGTAGTTTAAGCCCCTCTTTCACCTTCTGCTCTCAGATTTGCAGTTGGACTAATATTCGTCGAGTCACTATTGAAAACCCGCGAATATTGCCCAAACAGTGACGTTATTTCACCGCGATTCGATGAATATTGGTCCAATCGCAAATCTGACAGCGGGAGGTGAAAGAGCGGCCAAAACTGCACAATCTGCATACTGATCATATTGTGATACGATCAGAACTCAAATACTTAATTGGAGTGAAAGTTGTCGGAACCGTAATATGGAACCATGGTCTGGGTTCAACCGGGCCAAAAAACCGCGGGTTTATGTCTGGTCCGGGTAACAAACCCACCAAGACAGACCGGGTCAGGTTACTTGGCGGTTCTTGACCCGTACCGGGGCCTTCGGGTTGGTTCCAACCCGGACCGAAGCCGGGTAACCCGGAACCGTTGCTAACACTACTTGTCATTCAAAGATTTTTAAAACTCCTGTATTCAGTTTGTATTCTCATCTATGTATCTATGTATCTATGTATCTATATAGCTACCAATCTACACACAGTATATCTGTACTGGCTGCAGGCGGTGCTTTGGAGCAGTTAGAGGTGTGCCTGAAGATGACGATCAAGTGAACTCAGAGATGCACATGGAGGCCGTGATCGAGCGAGTTTGGAGATGCACTTGGCGGCCATGATCATGTGAACTTGGAGGCGGTAATCAACCTAGTTTGCAGATACACTGCGAGGCTGTGATCGAGCGAGTTTGGAGATGCACTTGGATGCCGCGATCGTGCGAACTTGGAGGTGGTGATTGAGTGAGTTTGGATGTACCCTTGGAGGTGGTGATCGAGTCAACTTAGAGATGCACCCTGATGCGGTGATCAAGAGAGTTTGGAGATGCACTTGGAGGCCATGATTGTGTGAACTTGGAGGTGGTGAACGAGTGAGTTTGAAGATACACTGGGAGGCCGCAATCAAGTGAACTTGGAGATGAACTCCGAGGTCATGATGAAGCAAGTTTGGAGGAGAACTTGTAGGTGGTCGATGGGAGGTGCCCTGGGCACAGATGAGACTCTATTCATCAGTTAGTTAACTTGCAACAGTGGGAATGTGATGAGGTGACTGTACCTTTGAGCTCTCATGGAGAGCTCGGGTGGTGGTGGTCAATCTTGTAGGGAGGTATGCAGGAAGCTGACGCTACATTCAGGGGTCAACTCATAACCATGAGTATGAAGGGAAGATGAACAAACTCGGGTGGATGGTGTACTCGGTGTATGCTGTGCTCGGTGTTGACGCATGATCATGGCATGGAGATTGAGAGAGATGACATAACTTTGTATTCTGCAATGATGGTAGAGTTGTGGACGAGAAAGAGAGATGGGGGATGAAGATGGGAACAATATGGAGGATATGAGTGGATATGCGAAATAAAGGGTAAGACTTGCCTGATTGGGTTAAGCAGACCTCATCTTGGTGTTGTTACTGGGAGGATTGGGAGTTGTACCTGTTGTATTGGGAATGGTAAAATGACTCGCACACGAAATTCTCTGAAGTCCCAGTTTCCCATGATGATTACCCATTGTATCTCACCTCTCTTCTTGCTTGTCCTCAACTCTAACATCACCTAAGAACATGAAGTTGAGTCATCCCTCTCTATATCTGCATGCCATGATCATGAGTTAACACCAAGTACAGCATACACTGAGTACTGCATACACCAAGTACTGCATACACTGAGTACTGCATTATCCCGATATCAACTGACACCAGCTCCCAGCCAGCCTATCATCTGTCGGCGGACCTTGTTGTACTCAGTACTCTTCATTCCCACAATTACGATTTAACCAATGAATAGAGTCTCAGCTCCCGTCGCACCTTCCTCCCAATCTACCGCCTCCAGCTTGACTGCCTCCAAGTACCCTACAATCTCGATCGATGATGGCTTCGAAGTGCATCTCCAAGCTTGCTTGAATCTGGCCTCAAAGTGTATCTCCAAACTCGTTCCATCATGGGCACGGAGCAGATCTCTAAGCTTACTCGATCACGGCCTCCAAGTGTATATCCAAACTCCCACAATTTTGGCCTCCCAGTTCGCACCATCATGGCCTCCCATTGCATCTCCAAAGTTGCTTGATTACAGTGTGGTGAAGCGGCAGAGCTCTCGTGGCATCAGAAGGGAATTTGTGAGAAAGAGTGGTTCTGGCTTGAGAAGCATTGGAACAAGGTGAGAGGATATAAAGGGGTACCCGGCCGTGCAATACCACACACATAGCGTTGATCTATGACATTTTGGCAACAGTTTGTGTGACGAAGAGCTGGGAAAGACAGACTGTGTATGTCGTGTAATGAGATGATGTGTATATACTTCCCATTGCCAAGTCTGTCTTCATACGCCCCCCCTCTGTGGCACAGACTGTCTCTGTTGTCCCCATAACTCCGGATGCCCCCTGCTGGCTTCCCCATGCCAAACTGAATGGTGGTGGTCAGTATGTTTATATATAGAGAGAATAAGATAGATAATGCATGCCATAATATGATGTAGCCAATCTTGTGACTGTAACAAAGATGAATATGATAGATGAAATGCCTTGTGGTTGTGGAACACTAAGAATCACTGCTGTGAGAATATGGTACCAAGTCTCCCGCAGAGCTGCACAGAGGTCTCAGCTGCTCCGAAATTTGACTATCCTATAAGTCAAATATCAGAGCATCCTGAATGCACCTCCATAACTGCAGGTGCTTGCAGGAGCATCTGAGAATGCTCTTGCAGAGTCTGAGAGCACTTTGTGTAGCTCCAGGGAGTAGTGTTAGCAACGGGTCCGGGTAACCCGCCAGCGGTCCGGGTTTGGACCGGAAAAACGGTTCGGTTCGGTTCCAGACCCGTCCAAAAACACGACCCAGAGCTTCTTGGCGGGCCAAACCCGTACCCGTACCCGTCAACCCGTGGGTTTTGCCGGGTTTGGCTAGACACGTCGGTTCCAGTCTCCGGTTCTCCTTTTCGGGTTTTTCTATTTATGGTCACAATCATATATGATACTGTTATGTGCAAAATATTAACTTTGGTACATCATTCTCTTTATTGGTTTCATTGGCAGCCTTTATACTCAAAACAAGGAGAGACATGCTCCCTGCTACATCCTGAAGTTGAG
>Ga0307512_10002030_pt1 | contig 26743 bp, 32 predicted proteins | sample 14_EM_MG_FD_200267 | JGI IMG/M metagenome (GOLD analysis project Ga0307512, IMG submission 200267) | Populus trichocarpa ectomycorrhiza microbial communities from riparian zone in the Pacific Northwest, United States - 14_EM | ecosystem: Host-associated > Plants > Roots > Unclassified | place... | reverse complement strand
CTTGCAAAGCATTCGACTTTTGGCTCTGCAACCCCAGGGTGAGCGGAAGAGGTGGCAGTGGACCGGGCAGGCCATCAGGTATGCCCCGGGAATGTACCTGGATCACGGCTAGGGAGGAGGCGTGTTCTGAAGGAGGCGGCGGTGTTCCGGATATTTAAATACTTGGAGCCAATGCCTTTGACAATCAACTGGCCAGTGAGGAGGTCGTTTGGACGTTCTTCCTAAGAGTGGGAGTTCGTATAGGGCTGCTGGGAGTGACCGTGGAAAGCATCTCTAGTGGTGAGATAGGCACCAGGCACTGGACAGGCGAGCAGGGAGCAGCGGCGGTAGTGGCGGCAGAAGAGCGTCCACATGGGAACCTTGAATGACTGCTACCGGCACGCCGAGACACGAAGGGAGTACTGGACGGCGGGGCTTGGCTCTTCCATGGGCGAACCGTTTTAAATCCGGGCTCCTGGATATTCCTCTACCGCTCCATATCTATTATGAATTGAGAACTAACGTTTGCAGATGGTGCCGGTACCACGACAAAGATATTGCCTATAGACGATGGAGGACATATCCAGCGATATACGGAGATTTCATGGAAGTTTTCAGCAAAGCCAAGGCGGAGACACTCCCGCCGCATCGGTCAATTGACTATGAAATTGATTTGGAGCCCGGCTACAGTTTGCCATATGGGCGGATTACAATTGAGTTGAACGGAATTGAGTTGAACGGAGTTGAGTTGAACGGAGTCGAGTTGAGCGGAGTGGAGTTGAGCGGAGTTGAGCGGTATTCATGCAATTGCGTGGAATAAGATCACGTGCTCAAGAGGCCGGATAATGGATTTGGATTTGGACTTAAAGATCCCATGCCATATGGACGGATCGATGAGTGGGTATTTTCTTATGATGGACGCTACGTCACCGGATTATGAGAGTGCGATGAAGAGTCAATGGAAGGCGGACATTATGGAGGTTAGTAAAGATGACCTTTAGAGGGCTTACAAAGCTACAGGAGCAGTCACGGAATGCGGCCCATACGAGCGCAATTACGCACAGGGAGGAAACGAATGGTTGAAGCCAGATGTATCGCGACCAGATGGATCGCGGCCGGAGAAGGATTGCGACCGGATATAGATGGATGACCGGAGATGGTTACCAGGAGATGGATGACAGGAGATGGATCACGGGAGACGGAGGACAATCAATCACCTTCCCTTTTATGAGGATATTGAGGTTATGCGAAGTTATACCATTCTCGAGATCACGACTTTGATTTCAAACTACGAAGTTTCAATGGAACGCAGATATGCATGAATACGATGTACCGGCGGCATGGTTCGATACTGAGCACTATTCAGAGCACCATTCAAAGATATCGAATTAAACAGCTACATGCCCGAATTACAATGCCGAATACGATCCCGACTCAACCTCGGTGATCCCGAGTCACACAGCTACAATGCTGATACCGCACATCATGAAGCCGTACGAGATTAGTCTTTGGCGGAGCAACGATCTTTAAAGAGGGGGATGACAGTGCCGGATTCGCAACAACCCTTAACGCGAACAATTACCGTACCGGGAGTGCAGGAACGAAGCACCGTGAAACGCATTCACCAATAGAGAAGGCTAGCAACGGCGAAAAGTGCACCCGGAGAAGTGATGGCAAACACACCTACAGATGAATCGAGAAGCCGCATGTCCAAGTTATAATCCCGAACGAGATCCCGACTCAGTCGCGGCGATCCCGACCCAGTCTCGACAATCCCGAGATACACAGCTGCTACTGGAAATCGACTTCGGAATCAATCCTAGCCAATCAATATGGCACCCGAAGAAGCCGTAATCGATTAGTCGTCGCCGGAGCTACGACGTACAAAAGGGGGATGACTGTACCGGAATCAAAATCAACCCCTACTTCAAGCAATCACCGTACCGGAAGTGCTGGGAGGAAGCACCTTGGAGCGCACTTACCGGCAGAGAATCACAGCTGGAGATTAGTCAACAATCGTATGTGGAGAAGAGTCAACCAATGCACCTCGAGATGAAACGACAAGCGAACTCACAAAACGATGATATGGATACCCAGACAAGTGACAGCAAGCACACCTGGAGAAGGAGCGGAAAGCATCCCCGGAGGAAAGCCGGCGAGCAATTGGAGATGATAAGTGCACCGAGCACAGGGCGGATGTTAAGTGTACCTACAAGTGCACCGACTTGGAGGATGATCAGTGCAACTGCAAGAGCACCGGAGAGATGATGAGAAGTCAAGCGAGTTTGATCTATGCCGAACGAGTGCACTTATGTCTACCGAAGCAGTTCCGAACGAGACCGAAAATGATCTCCGAACGTAACGAATAGTCTACCGAACGGCATGGCGAGAGACAGTCACCGAATGGCGTCGTGACAGACAGTCGAGACAACTACCAAAAGATCATTACCGTATTGCCTTGAATGGAGGGCGCAGGAACTTAGTATTATCGGGAGCTCCTCTACCGAAGGCACCGACTAGGATGTTTACCTAACGGCTTACCGAAATGAATGCCGAACGACCATACTGACGGCCTATAAGCCTGGTTGGCCAATGCTGAAGGAATATGAATATAACAACTAACGGGCACCGTGTGAGAGCCACCGGCTGCAAGAGATGATGTTAGATATCCAGGCTGGCCTATAAAGCTATGCACGAGGATCTGGAGAGCACGAGGCTCGGGAGAGCGCAAACGCGCCTGAATATATATGTGGTATGAATGACCATTTGTTGAGAAGCTTACGAGATGGATACGAGGTCATATATGATTGACCATCACCAACGGCTATGATACCGGGAGCAGAAGCTTCCAAAGCGGCAATAATGATCACTGATAGGCAGGGCCTGCGGAGTTCACGAGGAATTGGGAGATCTCGAGTGCTAGCGCACTTGGAAGCATTGTGAGTATGACCGGTTACTGGAATGCTTACAAGTTAGATACACCGCTGTAATGGCGACGATGATGATGAGCACCGAGCGGAAGCCACCATCGATGCCGCCGAGTCAAGACGAGGCTCATACTATGATTGGGGATTTCACCGAGATTACTGTGTCAAATTCCGACAACGGCCTACACTTGATACGAGCTACGAGTGCGAGAGTTGATGGTCGGATGCCGGACATTCCGGAAGTGGAGATTTGATGGTCGCATGCCGGACATCCCGGAGGTGGAGATATGGAGGACAGTGTTACTTTGGATGTTCCTTGTTCTCTTTTCTCCTCTTCTCTTTATTTCTTTACTTCTTTGGATCTCGGCCCAGTACAAATGGCGTCGGCACGGGTTTTTACCACCTCCGGAGACAAGTCAAGTGGAGGTGGAGTTTCCCCGTGCGCCGGATGCGCCGAATGGCTACCATACGGTACTAATCAGTTGTGGGACTTATGGGTTGGTACGGTTGCGTACGTTGAACGGTTGTTTGATTGTTTCCTTTCCTTTCCTACTTTTGTACGGGTTTATGCAGCCCAGGGGGTCTGCACCTGAAGAGGGGGATAATGTAATGGCACGACTGCACGTGACGTGTCCAAGGCCAGGTAATACCCGCTTTATATAGTCGGCTCGCCACAAGCGTTTGATCTCTAGCTATAATCTTACCTTTCTACTACTCTACAATATTGACATCCACGTTTGGAACTGTATCTACTGATATACCTTCCTACGAGGCCATACACGGGCGTATGCCTTTACACCGGATAAACACATTCGCATACAGCTCTTCGCTGTGCGGAATTTCTCGATGATGAGAATACCGAGCACGATACCGATTTTGATCCAGATATGCTGACTGATGAAGGTTAGTACACTCTCTGTGGTGTGGGAATGCAGCTAACATTCATTTTGTAGATAAGAGCAGTGGATTGAGCGATCTTGAAACTGGTGACGAGCATTGAGCGCAAGACACGGGATTTTGGAGATTATTATTATATTTATCTATGTATTATTAAAGAACAACGTAGTGATCAGGAAGAAAGTAAATACAACCCCCAGAAAGGCAGCAAAGATGATGTGAATGATAGACTGTGCAAAATTAAATGATTGCATATTGTGGATACAGCCATGGCAAAATGAGCGTCAACGGAGCGTCAACGATTTTTGGATATGGGTCCTGGGAAATCACACCTCCGATAGGTTGTAGTCAGTCATAGAGGAATTATTCACTGCCTTTATAGGCAAAACAGAATGCAATACCCTCCCTGCCGCATCATGAAAATGAGCGTCAACGGAGTGTCAACAATTTTTAGTCATGCGTCCTGGGAAATCACGCCTCCGATTGGCAGTAATCAGTCATAAAGGCATTATTGGCTGCCTTTATAGGCCAAACAGATTGCAAAACCCTCCCTGCCCCATCATGGAAATGAGCATCAATGGAGCGTCAACGGTTTTTGGTCATGTGTCCTGGGAAATCATGCCTCTGATAGGTTGTAGTCAGTCATAAAGGCATTATTTGCTGCCTTTATAGGCAAAACAGATTGCAATACCCTCCCTGCCCCATCATGAAAATGAGCGTCTATGGAGCATCAACGATTGTTGGTCAGGTATCCTGGGTAATCTGCGGGCCGACAGGTTGCGCATTGTCATACACTGAATATTGGCTGCCTTTATAGGCAAAAGCGAATGTGAAATGTATCCTGCACCATCTTCAAAATAAGCATCAACAGAGTGTCAACGATTGTTGGCCCTCCATCATGATTAATCGCAGCCCGATGTGGCTGTTATTGTCTATATACATTGTTATGACTGTTATTATACAATACAAGGATCAAGAATACTTAGTGGTAGCTCTGTAAATGAAATAAGTTGTTACCGTCCCGGAGGATGTGGCTAGAATATCCCGTACATTTCGGCCTATAAAGGCTGGCATATTCTTCTTTATGGATGCTTGTGATCAAGCACCACTCATATTACCCAAGATGCAGGACCAAATATCGTTGACGCTTTGTTGACGCTCTGTTGACGCTCTGTTGACGCTCTGTTGACGCTCTGTTGACGCTCATATTCAGGATGTGGTTGGGCGCATGTGTATGCTTGTTTTGCACATCAAGGCGGCTTATACGTCGAAAATGAACAGTGACGTACCAATGTCAATAATTTACGATTTAACAGTAGCATAACTGAATGGGACCATAAACATGAAACCCGAAACGCAGAACCGGAGATTGGAACCGACAGGTCTAGCCAAACCCAGCGAATCCCTCGGGTTGATGGGTACGGGTCCGGGTACGTCCCGCGCCAAGTCAGAGTGTTGGGTTTTTCTGACAGGTTTGGGGCCGAACCGACACGTTTTTGCAGTCCAAACCCGGACCGCTGGTGTGGTACCTGGACCTGTTGCTACCACTAATCCTGGCGGAACGTGGTGCAGGTACACATGATCAATGGCAAGGTTATGTGACCATCCATGTCGTTAACCATGGAATTATAAAATCCAACAGCATACATACCGTGGTTATGCGCCCAATGATAAAATCTGATACAGATTAACCGGGGGATTTCTTCCCCCAGAACATAAAGCAGATGCTGGCTATTCGTTAGCAGCTTTCGACTCGCTCTCCGTCGGATTTGGGCCACGTACCCCTCTTTCCACACGCTCTGCTATAGGAAAAACATTCTTATTGTGAGCCGGAAGGGTATCAATGAATTCCAAATGCTGTGTAGCGAATTCAGAGCGGCAGAGATCAGAATGGTCTGCGATGTTGTCCCTTGCTGATTGAATGAAATGCGATTTTACCTTATCGCCTTGTGCTTGAACCTGGTGCTGGTCTGAGCGTGTGATATCCAACATGGGCCATTGCTTCAGCATACGTATTTCAAGATCTCATTTGTGCACAGCTCAAATGCTTTGCACCAAATATTGTTTTGCTGCATAGCGGTGTTCCAGTAGGTCTGGATCATCTGCCAGTATGGGGCTTCAGATGATGGTTTCGAACCGCGTCCCGTTGCATAACTTAGTGTCTCCAAGTCGCTTGTACTCATAAATGGGCGTCTTTTCCACATCTAGAGCTCAAGGAGTTTGTCTGTTTCAACCACAAGACTCGTCATGTCTGAATGACCAAATTGATGGATGCTGCGAATGCCGGAGACCATTGATCTAGGTGTAGACACCACCTGCGGTTACAATTGCCACTGCCTCGGTCTCTGATTCTATTTGGTTGTTCACATTCTGAGTGGCATTGTAATCAACGCACGGGCTTCTGGTTTCGGGATGGTGGTCGGCATGTTTTCAAGACCGCTGAGAGGGGGCGGAGTGATAGCAATGCCCGATTCAGGGCTGGTCTCAATGCAATGCGGTAGGGTTCCTCCGGGTCCTACTTTGCCTCAACTGCTCGTACCTGGCGTGGCCGTTGGAGTATTTATTAACCCTCATTGTGTACCGGACTGGGTGGCAGTCAGGTGTTGAGTGATGTCTGCAACGCGAGAATTGTTCAGAGAAGATGAGTGGGTGGAGTTCTGACTTTCGATTGTAGAGGCTACGGAAAACCCCCGAGCAGAGGAATGGCTCTCGCCAGCCGCTACGGAAACACGTCTCTCAGCACAAGGAAGTAGACAATTCCTCGAAGCCCAAAGCTTTCGTTGATTCGGACGATTAGCAAAACTTTGTACATTTCGTACGACTGGAGTCATGTGAGGGTGAGGGCTTTGGTAAGGCATAGTCCGATATCGATGTTCGACTATAGCAATGTAGGAATAATTGCCTATGCATGCATATGCAACGGCAGGCGAGGCCGACTCCTATGTGAGCCACCAGGGAGGGTTTCGACCACGAAGGGAGGCGGTGTGTAGACCACGAATGACTCTAAACCGTGACAATACTCGGTGACAAGATCCCTTGAGACCCATTCAATTATGGGATTAACTGCCATCAGATTGAACTCAGCATTGAGATCCACAGTTACACCAACGTCTGAAGGCCTGATTGCACCACTTGAAGGGTGTTTATGCCTTCTTGGCGCGGGTATCATAGTATTAAACTCGTTCTTGGCACAATACTTCGAACCATCGATTGTGTCCATCTTCAGCTTCCTCGTGGCAATTTCTCTTTGGCAGAGCTGAATGGATTGCATAGTGAACAATGATGTATTGCCTATCCTATGACATCAGATGCATGTGCTTTTTCAACCGCTGGGCGTTTGTAGCCGTGTTGGATGGTTGCACAGTTGGGACAACATGAGAACATCTCAGTTTGCTCCGGGATGCATGAGGTCTGCGCGGTAAGAGTGGTATGAGGTGCAAAAACAACGCCCGACATTGCAAACTGTTCTCACTGTTGTGATAGTCAACGGTAGAACTGTGTGTATTGGCTATAGAGCGATGACTGTCTAGGTACAGGTCTAAAGGTCCAAGATGCGTAGGTAATGCGAAAGAGTAAAGTGTGAAGTCTAAAAGGGCAGTCACAAACCAAATGTATCAAAACTCACCGTCATTACTAAATCTCATCTTGAGGCTCCTCTTTCACGAAGTGCCTGGTGGTTGTGCAAGATGAAGGCGGGGCCGTTTTGTGTTCATTAACCAAGAAAACGCATGATATGAATCAAATCGCAGGAACTTGAGTATATATATCCCTTTTTCCCGCCAACACCTCCATTCTCTTCTCCTGCTGAATTGAACACACCGCTGGCATCCTCAACTCTCTCGACATTACGTGACTTGCACAAAACAATGCCTCTCGTTCCAAAACACACCCGATACCCAGCACCACTTACAAAGCTCCCACTTGGGTTGGTTCCCCTCCATGCAAATGTGACATAATGCTAATGCCTCGGATGTAGATTCATTTTCAACTCACAGCAATGGAACCAAAGAGCAGCACCAAAGGAAAGGGGAAGGCAACTGCTAGGGCAAACATGCCAACATCAGTCATAAATCGACGCCAGTTGTTTGAGCGGGACTGTATAAACAGATTCATCTCGGAACAGATCCATGGACTCATACGGATATACACTGTTCGTGGCCTCAAGGATCAAAGGGTATGGGACCTCTTTCATTATATAATCTTTCTTGATCCTGTCACGACTCACCACTTTTCAGAAGTCCAGCAAATCCTGCCGCACCGCAGGAGCAGGAGTTTGCCTTTTTGGGAGTAGTGGGCAGACTTCCTCTAATGTATGGGGTAAATGTTTGACAAAACCTGCGACCGAATGCACAATTGGAGGTGGGACAACCCCTGTCCCTTCGGGGATCGAGTGGATCGCTCCAATCCGCAGACACCCAGCTCGGGGAATGTTAAACTCACCGGAGAGCGTTTCTCTTGGTACAGTAGGGATGATCTCGGGGCAAAGATTGAGCAACCAAGCTGCCGGCAGTCCAAGCCAGGCAACCTTCTGGCCGTTAGACGAGTGAATTGGGCTGAGATAATCTACAAGGATGATGATAATGAGAACTGGTCGGATCCCGGTGCGCCGTGAGGTGGAAGGAGCTGTCTTAGTGATGCCAATGACAATGATGACGGCGGAGGTGAGGAGGTCATGCAGGGCCAGGAGAATCGGACTGGAAAAGAGAAGGGTACAGAGGATGGGAAGGGGCATGGGAAAGGGAAGGGGAAGGCGAAGTGGAAGGTTATGGAGGAAGGGAAGGGGAAGGGAAACGGTAAAGGGAAAGGTATTTTGAAACAAATCCCAGTGGAAGATGATATCTCTCATGCCGTTGCGTTTCAGTTGCAGCAGGAAATGTATGAAGCAGACTTGGACATGGAAGGCTACCTAGAGCGGGTATATTTAGAGCTGGAAGCAGCACCCGCCATGTCAATTTCCCCAGATGATGATACCGAATCTGCAGAGTCGGATGGCGAATATAACTCAGAACAAGATGGTGATCTGGATATGAGCATGAAGGATGAAGTGGACGCACCGGACGGTGTTGATTTAGATGGCAATGTGGATATGTAAAGGGACGCTGACGATGACAAGGAGGATGATGAATAGAAGGAAGATAAAGAGGAGGAGGATGAGGATGAGGAGGAGTAGGATAAGGATGAGAAGGAAGATAAGAATGAGAATGATGGCAAAGAACCTCAGACGATTGGCCAGGGAGAGATGAAAAATACATCGGCTGACGATATAGATACCATGGTGGACAATCAGCCAATCGTGCTACGTGAGCAAGGCGAGGAGATGCCCAAGTAAAACCCACGTCCATAACCTCCGCCGCCTGCCCCACAGCCAAAATCCCCGGTGCCTCGTCTACGACCATGAACTGCGGAGACTCATCCTCTCAGTGAGCTGGAGCATCAGGGGCTTGTGACACCGCGAAAACCTCGCCCGGCGGTGCCAACTCATCGAGAGGCTGAGGCAGCCGGAGTCACCGCAAATGTGGATCTGGATCTGCAGCTGCTCGGCGATTTGCCAGGTGGCGACAGTCCCCCCGATGTCACACTCCCTGATCGCTGTCTCCCTGAGGCGCGCCTGGATAGCTGCATAGTAGAGGAGTGAACCAGTCATCCCTTTGCAGAGAAGGCGATGGTTGTTGTATTCGGGTCAGGTCGGGTTGTTGTTTTGTTTGGTATCTTTGTTCTAATCCATCTATCTCAGTCATTGACTATTACACATGTCGCGACGTTTTTGGATTGCTCAGTGTTCACTTCATTCATTGGTTTTGAATTGGTTTCATTGTATTCATAGTGATCTGGGACATCGCGCATGGAGCGTTTTTGCAATTCCTGGCGTGTATGGAACATCCTTGTGATGGTGTTGGGGCTCAATAAGTTAGCTGAAAGTATTGTGAGCTCACACACCAGGCTGCTCAGGCACAGCACCAACTGTCATCCCATTCTACAGTGTATACTACACTCCTCGCGTGTCTTCAACAACGCCAGAGAAGACCCCTCTCAGTTGCCCCGATGTTCCTTGCCGAACGATGTTCACCTCAGCCAGCTGGCGACTTCAACATCGCATATTAGACCATCCTGAACACCATCAAGTTGCGCTTCAGAAGAATCTGACTATTCGCTGCGCGCCAAAACGTGTCGAACCCACCCAGTGTCTTGAATTCAACAATAACAAAGTTTAGGAGGAAGACATGGACGAGTCTCCCTACCTCGAAAATGTTGCAAACATCGCCGACTCGGGGTCTCAACCACCGCAACCTTCTCTGCCGCGGACGGAACTATCCCAGGCGTCGGTTCTCCGCTGATCGATTCCATCACTGCGCAATGGAAATGTGACGCTCAGGGTTGCCACTAGACGAACCTACAAAACAATCCCTACTACCCGTTTGCGACGCTTGAAGAGTAGAAATATATCCAGTGTGGGATCAACAAAAAGGGGATGAAGACGTACTATGCCAACATGCTAAAGGAAGAACTCACCGCTTGGCGTTTCCCAAGGTTCAAAAACAGGAATGGCGTCCAGCAGATTGTGGCAAGCATGCCAGGTGATCAGGCTCTCGGGGAGTGGGAACTGCACACTCTCCAGGATATGAGATGGAAAGACAATCAGCAATGCCCTATCAAATACTGGAGTCGAGACATCATCAAAAGCATGAGACGATTGATGTGGCAGCAAGTCTACGCCAAGCATCTAATAAATGCCCCTCAGCGTCGCATTAACACCGATACACCACTGACACGCCTCTATACCGAAACGCCTCTATACCGAAATGCACACGGCGGACAGGCGGTAGATAATACAGATAAGGAGAGATAAATCATGATACTCACATGGTAATGGACCCCGAGTCAATGCTCAGAGTGGGGAATATGCTGGTTCCCTTGATCTTCATGCCTGACAGAACAGATCTCTCGACTTTTGCTGGCGACAAGAAAGAGTTGCCTGTCTATATGACATTTGGCAATGTCTCTTCGAAGATCCGCCAGATGCACTCAATGCACAGCGTCGCAATGGTCGCTCTCCTGCCAATTCGAATGAAGAACCACACTATTCTTCAGAAGAGACTCGATGAGCATCAGCAAACATACCAAGAGGTGTTGAACGAAGTCCTCCGGCAGGTGGCCTAGTGGCTGACCTCTGAACGAAATCCCTCAGCCGAGAGCGGGTATTACGAGGCTCTCTGTGCAGAATTCAATTTCAGGCGTTGCAAACCGGTTTTGGCATCATGGCTTGCAGATTGCCCTGAGTATAGCATCCTGCATCATCTCAAGCGGCATGTCTGTTATTGGTGTCAGTGTCCAAAGACCGAGCTGGCAGATTATATCCCTCCTGACAAGCAACTCCCCCGGCAGGATCACAACATATATCGAACGCTCACCAGAGCTAACACTAAGGCAGCCTATGGGGAACTCGTGTCGCACCATGTTCACTGAGGATTCAACGTCTGTGGACACATTCCCGGTATCATGAGCGAACTTCCTAATCCCCACCTCCTCTATACAATGCAGATCGGCATGAATGACCACCTCCAGAAGTGGATTTTGTACTTTATGGAGACGCATCAACAGCTCGACAAGTACAATGCAATTGGGTTATCCGTGCCTCCTTACCACGACCTCACACCAAAAAATACGTCATATGAAGACGTTTGTCAATGGAATGGGAAGCAGATAAAGGAAATGAGCTGGTACCTGCTTGGTGTTGTAACCCAGTCACTACAAGGCAGAAGCCCCGCTCAGCGTCCAATATCCCATGATGCAATTGAGCGCACCAGAGCATTGTTAGATTTCTATATGTATGCTCGATATACATCTGACGATGATGCAACATCGAGCTACATGGAGGACGCGTTGCGTCATTTTCACACCTTCAATGATGTTTCCTTACTCGGGTGAGCCTGCAAAATGGCGAAAGCCAAAGCCAATGGCCTGAGAACAGAACTCGTCAAGAAGCGAAAGATAGACGAGGAAACGAATGTTAAAACTTGGATGCCGTCCAAGAAGCGGCGCGAAATGAATGCATCGCGGGATTAGATCAGCCACAGGATAGATGTTTCCAAGGTGTTAGATGCCGACTTCAACTTTCGGGAAGATCCTCATGATGTCTCATTGGGTCAAACAGATTTGTCGATACAGAGCCTTGCAACTGTATTCCGCCAAGAGACATCAACAAGCACATAAAACGAACCTCAAGGACAGTTGGAAGCCTCCACTCACACTTTCAACTACCTGCAACAAGTGATCAGCTTTCAGCGTCGCATCCTCTACTTCAAAATCAGAGCGCTCAATCTCCAAGCCCTCGGTCAGCGTTGGGAGAACAGCGCTGCCACCTGCACAGTCCTGCATTCCAGTGCTGCTCTGGCTGCCTCCCTGGGCCACGAGTCATATACGAAGCCGGAATTCATGGGAACCCAAAACCACCGTGATGGAAAGCATCCTGGCGCTATGATCAAAAACCTCAGAGCATTACCTGACAGTACGCAACACGCAACGCACCCCATCGCAATATACAGCGGTACATGGGAGGTTATCTAGGATACGATTTGTAACAGGGCGTATATATCGGATGAATAACTGCACGCAATGGTGCTCTATATTTAACAAGGTATTAAGCTTCTAGTTGAGGGTTTACATGGCGAACGCATATCTCAGATGTGTAAATCAACAGCAGAGCAGAGCTAGTGCGCAGGGGATAGATGGAACGACTGGGTGTGGGTAATGCAATGTGTGGGGAGGTGTTGTGGCACACTGAATGTGCATCTCCCATGGCAACTGCAACGACTAGTCAAAATCAAACTCCTAAATGAGGATGGAGCTTTCGTTGAGTACTGGTTAGCCTTGGCACTCACAACAATACATGAAACCTCTGGTTACTTGGATCCCGTCTCGAAATTTGAACAAGTGAGATAAGCACCGGCAGCAGGTGCTTTGCATGTTCTCAGGGTGGGAAACATTCTCGGCTGCGCGCACATAATTCCAGGGATAGCTATTAGTAGTAAGACAGGAGACGGAGAGAACAATCAATAGGTTGTCAATAGCCACATAGATCTGGCGACTTGGAATGATGTGTAGAATTAGTAAACAGAGAGTTGCATTTTGCGTGCAGGTAGAAGGAACTGGAGGAGAGATTTCCGCAGCATCACCCATCACATTACAATACCAATGCAAGCGCGTACCCAACCAACCCATTCCAACATATGGTTACAGTTGGCCACTACGCCAGAGTGATCATGTACAATGGGAGACCCACAGAACACCACGACACGGTGAAACAGCGATCGGACGGCAAAATGCAATGCGACGCGTTGGATTGACGCCGTGCGCGGAGTAAACCGCTACCGGGGTGACTCTCATTGCTCTGACGGAGCATCTCCACCCTGACCGAGCCATTCCGCCTGAACAGAATATTTTTTTGCTGATGCCATTGAGACTGAATTTTAGGATGGGGCAAGGAGCGTGTCATTTGCCTTGTTCGATATAATGCCGCCCAATACCTTCAGTTCAGAAGGATGTGACAATGCAGCTTGATGATTGCCGAATGTGTAAGACAAAAAATCGTTCACTCTCATTTGACAATCATATTAATCGCATCGAAATGAGCTTCGTAGACTCAATAATTGTATGGAACGAATTGTAAACTCATCATTGACATCCAACGTTGCGTTTGTAAGTATTATCATTTGCATCCAGGATCTTTGATACCTCTCAATTTCTGAATAGCCTCTATCCATGTAATCTGAATGAGAGATGCTGTGGTCCTATCACATTCATGTGCTTTCAGCCAGCAATTTACGGTATATAGATCATTGCATTTGTCTTTGGTAAGTATAGCTCGGCTTCCTGACCTTACCAGATGCAGCTCCTTGTCCTCGATTTCCATGACATACCATAAGCAATTTTAACTAGCTCAATCATGTGCACCAGATATGTGGTGAGAGTTAGGCAGTTGGATGCATGGATGAATGCAGCATGACGGTCGTCATTGATACAGATTTGTCTCGGGCACTGACCGCTCTCTCCATGACTCATATGTCGTCACTCACTTAAATTTTGTTAGTAAATTTCCCCACTTGTGGAGCTTTTGCTTTCTCAGTTAACAGTAATCGGCAAACAGAAATCGACTGTGTTGGCAGTCTTACAGCCTGATTAGTATGTTAAAACTATCGCACGAAGTGTTTGACCCTTGCACATACACAGACTTATTATCATGTATCACAATTTGGTCTCTGAAATCAAGAAAAAGCTGACACCTAACAAAATTGTTACACAAATTGCTTTTCAAAAAGATATGACGTCAAAAATAACCATTTGCATCTCTATTCCTCTGCAGACTCAGGAGGCGTCACCATATCTGCTGCCGAATCTGGTTTCGATATGCTCATTAGGTGGGGAGGTTATATACAGGGGTAACAGCTTACGAGTCAATCCGGCTTCGTTGTCTGAATGAGTTATGAATAGCGCTCCGCGGCAGACGCCAGATCAGTTATTGTCATATTCGACTGTGGCTTCCGAGAACCTAGTCTCATATCACTACTTCCCTCTCCGGAAGTCCCTTGCGGCAGTTGTGATAATGTGCAAACAATGTCAAGACACTCCATAAGCACTCCAAATGGTGTCACTGCAGGTGCCGCTCCTTCAACATCCGTGTGCGGTTGATCAACTCCCGGCACCCGCAATCAAGATGTGCCGCACTTCGTATCTCTTTGACAGATGTAATCGGCTGAGTCCTCCCATCCCAGCTGTGTCAATTCGTCGAGCTTTATCTGCATCTGGCGAAACCTGTCCATGCCGCGCGGTAGGGTTTTGGTGATTATGCCCATCACCCAGCTGGGTTCGTCATCTTCGCTTAGCTGGCGCTGCTCTGCCTCTTCATCATGCTCGTCTTCCCCATCCTCCCCATCGTCCGAAGTTATGATATCGCTCACACTGTCCCCGACAACAATGATCATATCAGAAAACACTTTTTCAGGCTGTCTGGTCTTCAATCCCGCGTTTTTAGTTGCCTCTATATCCTGCTGCTCCTGCCTGATCGCTGCCTCTGCGTCTTCAACTCGCTTTCTTGCACCAGCAGTTTCCCTGTCATCATAATCCTCAATCAATTTCTCTTTCTCATGATTGCTTAAGAAGTGGGTTTTGCGTAGTTTCTCCATCGCAAGGTTCTTGTTGCATCGCAAGCTGCGCACTGAGCCCCGCACTCTGAGCCTTTCTACATCCAGGCCGCTCTGGCCATCATTTACTTAATGACGTTTTTGGGTGCACCACATCGTGTATTTGCCATCTTTGCCCACCGGAAGTGGCGAATAGTTGTCTTCCGGAGGATAGACTATTGTAGGTTGCGTTGACTTTGTTGTTGGGCGAGATGTTGGATGTTGCAAGTTATGGACAATATGGAGGCAAGCTGCATCTTCTGTGTCATGGTTGGTACATTAACTCATCTTGAACAGAGCAAAATCTTGCATCTGACTGTCAATACATTCGGAATAGTTCAGCTAACCATACAACATGACTTGACTGTTAGTGTGAGTTTCATGTAAGATCCCAGGGATTATTTGAGACAAACATCAGCAGACGTCGTTAGACTAGAACAATACCCGATTAGTATCTGACACTCATGCGATTCCAGCTGTTGCAAACTTCAATTGATCCCTCTTAACAAACCCAGGATATCGGACCTACTTATTGCACATCGCAGGGCGGTGGAAAATTCCTGAAACTTGCAGCCATACTCAGCAGGATTCATCTTGAGTATAACGATCATGTTGGATGCTACTTATTCAATTCTGACATGACATCAGCAAAAAGTATTTTAGTCTCTGGGAGCCTCCAGAAGTGTCTGGGACGATGTGGAGTGTAAACTTAGATGCGTCAATTTCAGGAGAGTATCAGACCGTAGGAGGGCAGTTCAGCCGGCCTTCGGAGTAACTGAGATCTGTGATGGCAGGTACAGGAGTACTATGGGAGCGATTGTGATGAGTTTGGGAACTTCTTGGAGTGCCGGAGAGAACTTTGGGTGCATGTGGGAGCACCTGGAAGCCTTGGCGACATGTCTGGGAGCGCCGACAACAAGTCTGGGAATGCCGACAACAAGTCTGGCAGCGCCGATGACAAGCCCCGGAGCGCCACCGACAAGTCTGTGAGAACCTCGAATCACAGTAGAGCAGTCTGGGAAAAACATCTTCTTTGGGAATGCTGCAGGTGCGCATGGAAATCATAGCTACTACTTATCGTGCAATGGTTGTTAAAACTCATGTATTCAGATTGTATTCTCACCTATGTATCAATGTATCTATGTATCTATATAGCTACCCATCTACACACGATATATCTGGACTGGCTGCAGGCGGTGCTTGAGAGCAATTGGAGGTGCGCCTGAAAATGACGATTGAGTGAATTCAGAGATACACTCCAGGGCCGTGATAGACCGAGTTTCGAGATGCACTTGCAGGCGGAAATCGAGCGTATTTGGAGATAGACATAGAGGCCCGGATTGAGTGATCTTAGAGATGCGCTGCGAGATGGTGATCGAGCAAGTTTGTAGATGCACTTGGAGGCCATGACCGTGCGAACTTGGGGGCCGTAATCAAACGAGTTTGGAGATACACTTGGAGGCCGTGATTGAGCGAGTTTACGCGCCGTAATTGAGCCAGTTTGGAGATGCACTTGGAGGCCATGATCGTGCAAACTTGTAGGCTATAATCGAGCGAGTTTGGACGAGTGATTGGAAGCAGTCAATTGCCGGCGCGCCTGGTGCTGAGACTCGTTTCATCAGTTATTCAACTCGCAACCGTGGGAATGTGTCAATGTGACTTTACCTTTGAGTTGTCATGGAGAGCTGACTGATGGCGGTCAATCGTGCAGGGAGGCACGCCGGAGGCTGAAGTTACATGCAGCGGTAAACTCATAATCATGGGAATCAAGGGGAGACAAACAATCTTGGGTGGATGCTGTACTCGGTGTATGCGGTGATCGGTGTATACTCTACTCGGTGTATGCTGGACTCGGTGTATGCTGTACTCAGTGTTAACTCATGATCATGACATAGAGAGATGGAGAGGGATGACTTGACTTTATGTTTGGCGATGATGGTAGAGTTGTGGACGAGAAAGAGAGAGATGAGGGATGAAGATGAGAACAATGTGGAGGATACGAGCGGATCTGACAAATCAGGAGAACCACTTGCCTGATTGGGTTGGGAACAGCTCGTAACCGTGTAATTACACGCCGGATTGGGACTCGTACCTGCCGCATCGGGCATGGTAAATTGATTCGCGCACGATATCCTCCTAAGTCCCAGTTTCTCATGATGATTTCCCACATATCCTCTCATCTCGCAGCAGACCATGATGTACTCAACTCTCTACATTCCCAAAATTTCAAGTTAACTAATGAATATTGTCTCAGCTCCCGTCGCGCCTCCCTCCGGAACCACCGCCTCCAGATTGATCGCCTCCAAGTACTCCTCGAAGCTCGCTCCATCATGGCCTCCAAGCACATCTCCAAACTCGCTCGACCACAGCCTCCAAGTGTAAATCTAAACTCGAATGATCACGGCCGGCAAGTGCTTCTCCAACCTCGCTCGATCACGGCCTACAAGTGCATCTCTAACGTCGCACGATCACGGCCTTCAAGTGCATCTCCAAACTCGCTAGATCACAGCCTCCATATGTATATCCAGACTCGCTTGATTACGGCCTCCTAGTGCATCTCTAAGTTCACCCTATCATGGTCTGGTGAAGCGATGGAGCCGGCTTGGTATCTGATGGGAAATCTTGGGAAAGCGCAGTTCTAGGTGGAGGAGCTTAGGTAGAGGGTGAGATGATATGAAGGGATACCCGGCCATGATGAACCACGCAAATTGTGTGGATCTATGAACGCTTCGCCTGAGTGCACGAGGATCCACAGATATTGGGTGGAACGTCATAAGCTCGGCAATAGTGCGTGACACCAAGAGCTGGGAGAGATAGCGTCTGTCTGTCGTATAATGAGATGATGTCTATCTACCCCGGGGTCTCCCAAATATATACTGCCTGTCGCTGAGTCCATCTCCGTCATCCCTGTATACCCATATGTATATATATAGATAGACCTAGATAATACATGTCATAGTATGATGTAGCGAATCTTGTGACTGTAACAAAGACCAATATGATCGATGAAATGCCTTGTGGTTATGGAACCCTAAGAACCACTGGTGTGAGAATATGGCACCGAGTCTCACGCAGAGCTTGTGCAGAGGTCTCAGCACCTTTCGAAATCTCCTGCAGACCTGGGCAGAGGTCTCAGCAGCTCCAAAATTTGACTATTCTAATAGTCAATGTCGTAGCATCCTGAATGCACCTCCATTACTACAGGTGCTTTCAGGAGCACGTGAGAATGCACTTGCAGAGTCTGAGAGCACTTTGCAAAGCTCCAGGGGGGGCTGGGAGCATCTGGAAGTACGTAGAAGCAGTGGTGAAGGCTACCGGAGTGTCTGGGAGGTTTGCTTATGGCTTCCGGACTGAATTACATTTTGCTGATGGAGGACAACTATAGAGTCCTCACAGCTGCCCACTTATTTTCGTTATCATCTTCCGTTCTTATTCCACACCAGTAAATCATCGACAAACAACCACCTCAGCCAGATGAGAGCGAATCCATATTCAGCTAATTGGCGGGCGCTACATCGAATATGGCAATCATTGGCACACAGCAAGAACGCAGAAAACAGTTAGTCCACCATGACGGTGCCAAAGCAGCCACCAACCATGTCACCCAGGATGCACAATTAAAAACCGTCCGTAGGACTGGAAGCAGCAAGAATAAGAAGCGGCATGCAGTTGGATGTGTTTATATCCAAATAGCGTTAAACGGCCGTCAACTAACCTTATAACATACAGCGGGTTTCCGTAGATAGCCACATGACCAATTCATCACTGCCCGTAACAGCAAACCTCCATGGTAAACAAAGGCATCTTTGGGCACAGTCCGCGAAATCGAACATCACCGTGTCATCAGCTCCTGGATATTCGCCTATCGATTTGCTGGTAAGCAACCCAGTGAGTGAACGAGATAGGCTTTAATCACCCTAGAGGAGGCTACGGAAGCAAATATGGTAGAGCTATCAGCCGAATCTCATTGTTAGAAGCACCAACTCATTTCTTGTAGGTTTTCAATATGTCTGCTGCTATGGCCAGGCAAGGAGGTCAGGTACAGCTGGAACAGTCCAACATGCGCCTGGCCTGGAATATGGCCAAAATGTCAGCAGAAGGGTTGTCGCACTCCGCAAAAGAGGAAAGAAAATATCTGCTCTAGAAACCTTGCGCCAAGGACTGAGGAGAGAAGCAGAGGGGTCTTGAGTTTCTGGGGCATCAAAACGTGAAGACTGTGATAGAATGACACCCAGGTATGCTTCGCCGCAACCACACATCCAGATGCCTCCCTCGCCCCGATGGCACGGCAAAGAGAGTGCATCCACGATTGACACCCAAAGGAACAGGTGCCCCTCCACCTACCCGACCCAATCAGCCAACGACACCTCGGCCCGGCACGCAACCCGTCCCAACCAGTAACATTTCCGGAGCACATCATTCCCAAATAGTCAATCTGCCGGCCAGATATCCTTATTTACATTCAACTCCTCTCTGTGATGAATTTTTCAATGTTGATGCATCTGCCCAGGAGAGCCAGCATGATTCAGATTTTGATCCAGATACGCTGACTGATGAAGGAACATCCACTGGCTAGTACACTATGTGTTGTGTGGTTATGCAGCTAACATCCATTTTGAACACCAGAGCAGCCTATTGAGCGAACTTGCAAGCGATGACGAGCATTGATCAAAAGGCACAGGATTTGGAGATTATTATTATATATTTATAAGTATTATTAAAGAACAATGTAGTGATCAAGATGAAAGCAAAGGAAAACGTTAGAAAGGCTGCCAAAACAATGTTAATGATGGACAACGCTGAATCACATGATTACATATTGTGGATACACCAATGGAAAACCGAGCGTCAACGGAGCGTCAACAATTTAAGATTTTGTAAATCTGGTAATTGAAGATTCATTCAGTCGAGGTTATACATAATCGAAGAATTGGCCACCTCTATAGGCAATAATGGTAACAACACATTCCCTACCTGATCTTGAAACTGAGCGTCAATGGAGCGTCAACAATTTTTGGTCATGCGTCCTGGGATATCACACTGCCGATACGTTGCGGTCACTCTTAAACGAATTTTTGGCTGTCTTTATAGACAAAACAGATTAAGATACACTCCCTGCCCCATCCTGAAGATGAGAGTCAACGGAGTGTCAATGATTGTTGGTCATGCGTCCTGGGTAATCACACTGCTGACAGGTTGCTGTGAGTCATCATGGAATTTTTGGCCGCTTTGATAGGCAAAACAGATTTCAATACCCTCCCTGCCCCATCATGAAAATGAGCATCAACGGAGGGTTAATCATTGTTAGTCATGTATCTTGGGTAATCTGAAGGCCAACAGGTTGAATATTGTCATTAACGGAGGATTGGCTGCCTTGATAGGAAAATGAGAAAGTGAAATGCTGCCTGCCCCATCTTGAAAATGTGCTTCAAAGGAGTGTCAACGATTGTTGGCCTTCCATCATGGTTAATCATTGTGCGATTTGGCTGTTATGGTCTATATACATCGTTTTGACCGTTTTTATACACTAAAAGGCTCAAGAATACTTAGTGGTAGCTTTCCAAATGCAATACGTTGTTACTGTCCCAGAGGATCTGGCGGGGATATCCTGTACATATTTGCCTAGAAAGGCTACCATATCCTTGTTTATGGATGCTTGAGGTCAGGCACCACTCATATTACCAATGATGCAAGACCAAACATTGGTCACTCGCAGTTCATACTCATTTTCAGGACGTGGTAGGGCACGTGAGTCTATTGGTTTTGCTGATTATGGTTGCCAATACATTGAGAATGAAGTGTAGTGTACCAATGTCATTATTTCACGATTGAAAGTAGGATATCTGAATGTGACATTTAATGTGAAAAGGGAATGGCAGAACCGGAGAGTGGAACTGACAGATCCAGCCGAAACCGGTGAAAGCCAGGCGTTGACGTGTACGGGTCCAGGTTTGACCCGCCAGGAGTCATTGGCTCAGCATTTTGGACAGGTCTGGAAACAAACCGACTCATTTGTGCGGTCCAAACCCGGACCGCTGGCAGGTAACCCGGACCCGTTGCTAACACTGACAATGAGCGTCAACAGAGTCACAATGATTTTTTGTCTTGCATCTTGGGTAATCTAGGTGGCAAATGATTGCACACATGTATAACCAAGGTTTTCGCAGCCTTTATAGGCTGATAAGAAAAAAGATGTTCCCACGAAAGCCTCCCAGACAAACAAAACTTCATTCTTTCTCAAAGGTGCAACCCAGTCATGGTGAACATTTTAGCTTCTGAAACCAGTCCACACTCCGTATATCAGCATTAGCTGCCATCTCGCTCTTTCATTAATGAACATGCAAGGCCAAAAATCTTTCGTGATCTGATGACTCTCACTTTCAAGATCGTTCAGGGAGGATCTCACTTTCTCTGGAGCCTTTCAAGGCGGCCAATACTATGCTTATGTATAAAAAAGACCAAACCACTCTTCAATTACCTGACTTACAAGACTAACAATTGTTGATACTCCGTTGATGCTAATTTTCAGAATGGGGCAGGGAGCGTGTCACTTTCTCTTTTGCTGTGAAATGTGGCCAATACCTCATTTATGATCGTTTGCATCCAATGGCCACCTAGATTACCCATGATGCAAGACCGAAAAGGATTGACAGGCTGTTGCCTATCATGTTCAGGATGGGCCAGGGAGCATGTCTCCCTTGTTTCTGGTTATAAAGGTGGCCGATAAATCTGAAAAGGACAATGGCATCCCAATGTGAATATTTTGCAATTCGGAGCACGATATCTTAATTTGACCATAAATAGGGAAACCGGAAACACAGGACCAGAGATTGGAACCGACAGGTCTACCCAAACTGGTCAACACCTCCGGTTTGATGGGCCTGGGCCCCAGTTTGGACCACCACGAAGCAGCGGTCCAGGTTTTTTGACGGATCTAGAACTGAACTGATCCCTTTTTGCAGTCCGAACCAGGACCACTGGCTCGGTACCCGGACCCACTGCTAAAACTAGCTTAACCAGGCAAATCCCGCGGGTTGACAGGTACCAGTTCAGATCTGGCCCGCCAAGAAGCGGCTGGTCAGGTTGTTGGATAGGTCTGGAACCGAACTAAGTCAGTTTTGCACTCTGGACCTGCACCACTGGCTGGTTACCTGGACCTGTTGGTAACACTAGTCTTTGCCTACAATGCAACTATAGCGGAACATAGTGTAGCAAAATGACACATACGTCAGCAACAACACAATTTGCTTCATTAAACTTAATCCGCTTATTGTGGCCACAAACCCCAAAAAATTAAATTGAGGTTTCCCTGACATATGGCGTTGCTCTGATGATTCTGAATGTTCAAGCAGTAGTTGCGATTGTGTCATGAACCTCAGAAACCTCACCCTCGGATGAGGACAATAATCATTTCACCGTGGATTTCACTCCTTCCAGGTGAGTAATTCACAATTGCCATTTCCGAACCACAGATTACTTTTATACGAGTTCTCATTAACCTACAATCTATCTTTGACACTGCAATCTAGGGTCCCACACAGACACTGACTGGGCTGCAATCTAAGGGGGGCAGCACTTCGGGGTGATGTAGTGAATCAGCGGAGCTAGAAGGCCGAAAGCCCATCATCAACACTCCACCACACCTCAGGGCGAGATTAAACAGGAATTCGTGAGAAAGTGCGGCTCTGGCTCGAGCAGCATCAGTAGGTGAGATGGCATGTTAATACCCGGCAATGACGATCGACACAATTGGGTGGATCTACAAAATCTCGGAAAGAGCGAGTGAGAGCAGAAGCATGGAAAGATAGAGTGTGTAATTCTTTGTATGATGATATGATGAGTTACCTCTTTATCTCCGTACGCCCCTGTTGCCCAGTCAATATTGGATATACCCCAGCTTCGTTGCACCATCTTAATGTACTCGACGAGAGGAATCGATTGAGGATACCAGTGAGTGAATTGGAGCTGATCTGCAAAAGTTCGAAACGGGTCAGACCTGGAGGAGCAGGATAAGGAGGAGCAGGATGAGGAGGAGCAGGAACAACAGCGAATTGAAAGTCAATGATGGACGTAGCCCAGCGTCCTTGCACCGGCTCAATGTACTCAACGAGCGGAATCGACTGAGCCTACCAGCGAGTCAATCTGAGTTGATCTGCAAACGATCGAAGGGGGTCAGCCCTGCAGGAGGAGGAGGAGGAGAAGGCGGAGGAAGAGGAGGAGTACAGCAGCGAATTGAGAGTCAATAATGGACATACCCCAGCGTCCTTGCAAGGTCACAATGTACTCGACGAGACGAATCGACTGAGACTACCAGCGAGTCAATCGGAGTTGATCTGGAAATGTTCGAAAGGGGTCTGCCATGGAGACTGGAGATGCAGTAGAACAGCGAATCGAGAGCAAATAATCGATGTATCCCAGCGTCCCCGCACCATCTTGATGTACTCGATGAGCCGAATCGACTGAGCCTACGAATGAGTCAATGAGAGTTGATCTGCAAAAGATCGAAGGGGGTCAGCCCTGCCGGAGGAGGAGGAGGAGGAGGAGTAGAGCAGCGAATTGAGAGTCAATAATGGACGTACCCCAGCGTCCTTGCAAGGTCTTAATGTACTCGACGAGCCGAATCGACTGAGCCTACCAGCCAGTTGATCAGAGTTGATCTTGAAAAGTTCGAGAGGGGTCTTCCCTGGAGACTGGAGAAGCAGTAGAGCAGCCAATTGAGAGCTAATAATGGATGTATCCCCACGTTCTTGCACCATCTTGACCTACTCGACGAGCCAAATCGACTGAGTCTAGCAGCGAATCAATCGGAGTTGATCTGCAAAACTTCGACAGGGGTCAGCCCTGGAGGTCGATTTGAGCATCAAATCAAGCGCGAATTATGCACGTACTCCAGTGGCCTTGCACCGTCTTGATGTATTCAACGTGGCGAATTGATTGAGCCTAAGTGTGAATCAATCACAGCTGATGTTTACAATTTTGAACTCAAAAACTGTCAGCAGTAGAGAAGAAGGTTGCGATAACGCTTTGTGTAGCGAATTGGTAAATTGTGATGGCCTGGGTGATGGTGATGATGCAAATGAAGCAAGGAGCAAGTAAATTACGGCTTCAGGGGTTGAAATGGTTGTCAAGGTGATGGGGATGGTGACAGTGATAGTGATGGTGATCACGCTGCAAATACAGTTCAAGCAAATGAAATAAGGTTGGAGGGGTCCAAGGTTAATGTAACTAATCTCCAAGTGCAAAATCAGCAATGTGCAATCGGCAGTGGGATTTCACATATCAAGCATTGCAATTGGTCATCCCGATGATGAAATAAAGCTTCCACAAAATCGATTGAAGAAAATGCAGTCGCAGCCTAGTTCATAATTTGGTGAAACCAGCCTGATGTCGGTGTGTCGGGTCCGGCTTCGGAAATAATTTCGCTTTTTGCTGATGTATGCTCAACCATGTAGCAGTATTGAAATGGAAGAGGGTTCGAGATCAATAGTTCACTCTAACGCTCATCAGTATAGTCTATTTGCACCCACTAACCTAGGGGGTCTGCATATGTAACTCACCCATCCCTACCATATAGTCAGCTACACCTGTTCATGCAAACACTCAAAATAAAACTCAAAAGATGCATCAGCAAAATATAATTATGTCACTGCGAGCTGGTGGGAGTGTCTGAGAGTTGTCGGACCAGAGTCCCATGGTGGTCAAATCCCAGTGTTGACTGGACCAACACAGTGGCCTTCAGGTGCACCTGGAAGCACCTTTGGAGCACCAGCGACAAGACTTGGAGTGCTGACGACATAACTGGCAGCCCCTGGGACTGACGATGACAAGCCTGGGAGCGCCGGTGACAAGCCTGGAAGCACCTCGAATCACAGTAGAGCAGTCTGGGAAAAACATGTTCTTTTGGAACACTGTTGCTGCACCTGGAAATCATAGCTACTACTTATCATTCAACAATTTTTAAAACACATGTATTCAGTTTATATTCTCATCTATGTAGCTATGTATCGATGTATCTACCCATCTACACACGGTACATCTGGACTGGCTGCCGGCGCTGCTTGAGAGTAGTTCGAGGTGTGCCTGAAGATGATGATCAATTGAACTCAGAGATGCACTTGGAGGCTGTGGTCAAGCGTCTTTAGAGATGCACTGGGAGGCCATGTGTGAGTTTGGATATACACTTGGAGGCCGTGGTTGAATTAACTTAGAGATGCAGTCCGAAGCCGTGATGATGCGAGTTGGCACACGCACTCAGAGACCGTGAACAAGCGAGTCTGGAGATACACTCCGAGGCCGTGATCTAGCAAGTTTGGAGATGCACTTCGAGGCCATAATTGAACAAATTTGGATATACACTTGTAGGCCGTGATTGAATGAACCCAGAGATTCACTCCGAGGCCCTGATCGAGCGAGCTTGAAGATGCACTTGCAGGCCGAAATCGAGCGAGTTTGGATATACACTTGGAGGCGGTGATTGAATGAACTTAGAGATGCACTCCGACGCTGTGATTGAACTAGTTTGGAGATGCACCTGGAGGTGGTCGATGGGAGGTGCGCCTGGTGCTAATGAGACTCTATTCATCAGTTCGTTAACTCGCAACTGTGGGAATGTGATGAGGTGACTTTACCTTTGATCTCTCATGGAGAGCTGGCTGGTGGAGGTTTATCTTGTAGGGAGGCACGCCGGAAGCTGAAGGTACATTAAGGGGTCCACTTTCTAATCGTGATACTGAAGGGAAGACAGACAATCATGGGTGGATGCTGTACCTGCTGTGTCCTGTACTCAGTGTATGCTGTACTCGGTGTTAACTCATGATCATTGCATGGAGAGATAGAGAGGGATGACCAAACTTTATTCTGCAATGATGATATAGATGTGGACGAGAAAGAGTGTTCAGGGATAATGATGGGAACAATATGGAGGATATGAGCAGATATGAGAAATCAGGAGTATGACTTTCATGATTCGGTTCAGAATACCTTGGAATGGTGTAATTACCCGCTGGATCGGGAGTCATACCTGCTGCATCAGGGATGGTAACTCGACTTCCACACGCAATTCTGTAAGTCCCAGTATCTCACGATGATTTCCCATCTGCTCTCATCTCTCTCTTTCTCATCCTTAACTCTACCATCACCTAAGAATACCAAGTTAAGTCATCCCTCGCTATCTCTCCATTCTATGATCCTGAGTTAACACTGAGTACGGCATACACAGAGTACTGCATACACCGAGTACTGCATTCACCGAGTGCTGCATACACTGACTATTGCATCCTGTCACGATCAACCGGCTCCCGCTCCCAGCCAGTGACTCATCTCGCAGTGGACCTTGTTCTACTCAATTCTGTGCATTCCCACAAATACCAGTGAACCAAGGAATACAGTCTCAGCTCCCATCGCACCTCCCTCCCGATCTACTGTCTTTGGATCGACCGCCTGCGGATCCACCGCCTCCAGATCGACTGCCACCAGATCGACTGCCTTCAAGAACTCCTTCAATCTCCATCGATCATGGCCTCGCAGTGCATCTCCAAACTCCCTCCATTCCGGCATCCAAGTGCATCTCCATACTCGCTCGATCACTGCGTCCAACTAACTCTCCGAGTCCAGACGATCACGTTGTGATGAAACGGCGGTAGCTCGCATGGCATCCCAAGGGAACTTGTGAGAAAGAGCAGTTCTGGCTCGAGGGGCATAGGATGCCGGTGGGAGGATATGAAGGGGTACCCAGCCGCAAGGAATAACACAATTTGTGTGGAT
>Ga0307512_10002029_pt1 | contig 26745 bp, 31 predicted proteins | sample 14_EM_MG_FD_200267 | JGI IMG/M metagenome (GOLD analysis project Ga0307512, IMG submission 200267) | Populus trichocarpa ectomycorrhiza microbial communities from riparian zone in the Pacific Northwest, United States - 14_EM | ecosystem: Host-associated > Plants > Roots > Unclassified | place... | reverse complement strand
TAAACTTCTTTGGAGGCATGTTTTGTGATAAAACGCGTTATTTCGTGGCGACGCGTCGAAAGGGGTAAATCGCGAGATCCCGTGAGCGAAACGTATCGAATTGATTAAGAGCGATAATAGTGTAAGGCCGTATATTCGTATATGGCCGCATATGAGAGTATATGAGAAGATACGGTTGCACACGTGCATGTGGTAATATAATAGAGTAGTTGATAGGTAAGATTATCGCTAGCGATCCCAGAGAGATCGCGAGTCGTCTATATAAGGTTGCGGTTACCCGGCCCTGGACACGTCTGGTGCCATTGCCGAGAACCTAATCATGACTGCCATTACAACACGACTCAAAGGTAGCAGGACATTTCGGCAGAGACAGGACTATGGAAGTAGTCTCGAGAAACTTTTATTGGCCAAAAATGGAAATCGACATACACAAATATTCCAACGAATGTGATAATTGCCAAAGAGTGAAAAGCCCTCGACATGCTAAACATGGGCTTTTGCATCCGCTAGAAATGGCTTGCAAACCTTGGTCGCATATTAGTACGGATTTTATAACCAATCTTCCTGAGTCAGAAGGAGCAACTATAATATTAGTAGTAGTGGATCGTTTTACAAAGATGGCTCATTTCATTCCGATAAAAAAAAAGGATTCCCCAATGGTAGCCAAAGCATACTTGGAGAACGTTTGAAAATACCACGGCTTTCCAGAGGACTTTGTATCCGATAGAGATGGCACTTTTATGGGACAATAGTTTACAGATTTATACGACTACCTTGGGATTAAACGAAGTATGAGTACTGCATTTCATCCTGACTCCGATGGACAAACTGAGCGTATCAATCAAGTCATAGAAAGTTATCTTCAATCTTATTGCAATTATGAACAGGATGATTGGGTATCAATGCTAGCGATGGCGAGTATGCTTATAATAATTCTAAGCATTCAGCAACAAAGATCTCACCTTTTTATGTGAATTACGGCTTCGAACCTAGAACGAATTGGCCAATGGAGGTTCAATTTCGCAATCCTGCTTCAGAATTGTATGGGCATTATATGAATGCTATACATAAAACGTTGTCTGAACAGTTAGCGATATCTATCGAAGCTATGAAAATATATTACAATAAAAAGAGAAAGGATATCGAACCGTTTAATCCAGGAGACCTGGTAATGTTAAGAGGAAAAAATATCCAAGCAAAACATCGATGTGAGAAATTGGAAGATAAGATGTACAGACCTTTCGAAGTTCTATCATCAGGAATAAATGGAAGGTATTACACCTTGTAGTTGCCAGATTCCTGGAAGATACATCCGACATTCAACATAGCCTGGTTGGAGCGATATCGAGGAAGTGATCCCAAGAAACAGGTTGTCAAGATTGAAGCCGAAGACATGGGTCGGAAAATGGAATCGATAATAGCGAGTAGTCCTTCCGATCATGATTTAAGGAAACATGTGTACTTGGTAAAGTGGGAAGGATACTCGCATGATGAAAATACATGGGAAACATATGAGAATGTGGCAGCAAGCTCTATGGATTTGTTGAAGGATTATTACGGAAAGAATCCTATGATTGAAAGAGATGGTCGTTATAAGAGAAAATGATTTGGTTTTGTTATTTTTGATTTTTTGTTTCTTTGGTACGTTGAGTGGTATCTTTTTCTTTTCTAGTTGTTATGACGGAGCACCGTTGCGGTCACCGGTTCTAGAGACGGGGGTGATGTTAGGGGTTCTCCCTTAACAGCGATGAAAGTACTTGCAATTAGTTATATGAACACTTGTCAGAGAGTTACTCTCGGTCTAGTCACGTGATATGCGTAACACCTAATCATGACGTTGCAAGTTACTAGTCATATAGTTCTTAGCGAGACTACATAGGAGTCGCGCGTCGATTGAATAAGCAAGTTTGTTGCTTACCGGATTCATTGAAAGAATACATACTACGGTATATCTTATTTGATGAAGCAACGATACTGCCAGATCGAAAGGAGTTATCTTCTGCCGAGCGCATTGTTTTCAACCACGTTCATATCCTAGATACTAGCGGGACAGTTTGATTGGACTGGAGATTACTCCAACACACAAACACAGCAGTTGATAGTCAATATGCGAGTAAGTAGGATCTCTGACTTATCGTCTCAGATGATAAGAACAATCATGGTACTCCTCGGTCAAAGAGAATGATCTCGGCCTAAGCATGACGTAACTGACGGAATTATGACATTGGCTAAAGATAAGAGGCCTGAAGCAACCCTGCTCATTGGTTTGAGTTAGTATGCATTGCAATGTCAGACTCATATTCTGTATGAGCTGACGCGTCAAGTTCTACGTTGGCATGATATCAGTTGGTCGCCGATTAAATCTATGACGCAAGCCAAATAGTCTTTAAGGTGAGCCATTAATGTGCGATAAGCGCTGCCAACTAGTTTGTTAGCAGACGTTCCAACTACTGTTGCAAACGGGTAGTAAGATATCTAAGTTCAAGTTCCGTCTGTCACACTGTCTGACATGATATCATGTGATGGATGGCCTGATTCTTATCGGGAGCGTAAAGCTTTGAAACCACATTGCATGAACACGATAACCAACTGGGATGCGTGGCATGTTATCACCGGGCACATGAGTAGGTTCATGATGCGATCGCGATAACGCTATCATGAGCTTTGTGATCATAGTGTCAAAGTATGGGTGTACAAACCCTCGAAGACAACTATAAAGAGATGGCGTTGTTCCGGCACTGAGAAGAACAAGCTCAAGCAGCAATCCACAGTCAACATTCAGAACACCGAAGACGATCTTAAAATATTGTTAAGAATTCTATCTATTAAAATATTATCAAAATTTCTTCTTCTATCCTCATTAATACTCGTGACTACGCATCATATGCCTGGACACAGACTGACACACTCCGAGTACGCACTGCAACAAGTTGTCGAACAGTTCAGCAATCTTCTCTTCAGTTTGAACGAGCAATGTTTAACCCGCACTTACCAAGCAGTGTTCCGTTTTTGCGAACTTGAGGGTATTGGTTACCTGGCCCTGATATACTTGAACACCGGTGCTTTACCATTCCAGGAATTTTCTGAGGAGTGGTTGTTCGACGGAGAGGTGTAATATACATCTATCGAGGAGATGGTCTGTGGTACCGTTATAGATTGGTTGCTCTTGCGACTCAGGTGCAAGAGGTTGAGTCTTAGGATAAGACGAGGAAAGAAAGAGTTTCTTAGATAGGCGGTTGTACTCAATTCAATAAATCTTGTATTGATTATTGGGATTAAGAATCCCTGTAACAGTGGAGTGTAAACTTAGATGCATCAATTTCAGGAGAGTATCAGACCCTAGGAGGGCATTCCGGCCGGCCTTCGGAGTAACTAAGATCTCTGATGACTGGTACAGGAGTACCATGGGAGTGATTGTGATAAGTTTGGGAACACCTCGGAGCACCAGAGGGAACTTTGGGTGCACCAGGAAGCACCTGGGAGAGCCGGCGATGAGTCTAGGTAATCCGGCAACAAGTCTGGGTGCGCCGACGACAAGCCTCAGACTGCCAGCAACAAGTCCAGGAGTATCTCGAATCATAGCAGAGCAGTCTGGGAAATACATCTTCTTTGGGAACGCTGCTAGTGCACCTGGAAATCATAGCTACTACTTATCATTCAACGACTGTTAAAACTCATGTATGACTCTGTTTGTATTCTCATCTATGTATCTATGTATCTCTATAGCTACCCATCTACACCTGGTATATCTGGACTGGCTGCAGGCGGTGCTTGAGAGCATTTCGAGGTGGGCCTGAAAATGAAGATCAAGTGAACTCAGAGATAAACTCCAAGGCCATGATCGAGCGAGGTTGGAGATGCACTTGGAGTCCCTGATCGAGTGAACTTATAGATGCACTCTGAGAACATGATCCACTGAGTTTGGAGATGCACTTGCAGGCTGTGTTTGAGCGAGTTTGGACATACACTTCGAGGCTGAGATCTAGCAAGTTTGGAGATGCACTTGGAGCCGTGATCAAGCGAGTTTAGAGATTCACTTAGAGGATGTGATTGAGCAAGTTTGAAAATGGACTTTGAGGCCGTGATTGAGCGAGTTTGGAGATGCACTTCGGGCCATGATTGTGCAAAATTGGAGGCGGTAATCGAGCCAGTTTGGAGATGCACTTGGAGGCCGTGATCGAGTGAGATTGGATGAGTACTTGGAGGCGGTCGATGGACGGCGCACTGGGTGCTGAGACTCTATTCATCACTTTGTCAACTCGCAACCATGGGAATGTGATAATGTGACCTTACCTTTGAGCTCTCATGGAGAGCTGGCTGATGGCAGTCGATCATGTAGGGAGGTACGCCGGATGCTGAAGCTACATTCAGGGGTCAACTCCTCATCATGAGTATGAAGGGAAGACAAACTATCTTGGGTGGATGCTGTACTCGATGCATGCGGTACTCAGTGTATGCTGTACTCGGTCTATTCTGTACTTGGTGTATGCTGTACTCGGTGTCAACTCATGATCATGGCATGGAGAGATAGAGAGGGAGGACTTAACTTTGTGTTCTGCCATGATGGTTGAGTTGTGGACGAGAAAGAGAGAGATGGCAGATGAAGATGAGAATGATATTGAGGATACGAGTGGATATGAGAAATCAGGGGTATGACTTGCCTGATTGGGTTGGGAAGACCTCATATCGGTGTAATTACACGCCGGATTGGGACTCGTACCAGCTGTGTTGGGGATGGTAAATTGACTCGCACACGAAGTTCTCTTAAGTTCTAGTTTCTCATGTTGATTTCCCCCATACCCGCTCATCTCTTTATATCTTGTCCTCCACTCTACCATCACCTAAGGAAACGAAGTTAAGTCTTCGCTCTCTATCTCCCCATGCCATGATCAAGAGTTAACACCGAGTACTGCATACACCGAGTACTGCATACACTGAGTGCTGCATACACCGCGTACTTGCATCATCCCACGATCGACTGTCTCCCGCTCCCAGCCAGTCTCTCATCTCTCGGCAGACCATGTTGTACTCAATTCTCTACATTCCATCAATTACGAGTTAACCAATGAATCGAGTCTCAGCTGCCATCGTACCTCCCTCCCGAACTACCCCCTCCAGATTGACCGCCTCCAAATACTCATCTGATCTCGCTCGATCATGGCCTCCAAGTGTATCTCCAAACTCGGAAGATTACGGCCTCCAAGTTCGCACCATCACGGCCTCCAAGTGCATCTCCAAACTCGCACGATCACGGCCTCAAAGTGCATCTCCAAACTCGCTCAAGCACATCCTCCAAGTGTATCTCTAAACTCACTCGATCTCAGCCTCCAAGTGTATCTCCAAACTCGCACGATCTCAGCCTCCAAGTGTATGTCCAAACTCGATTATGGCCGCCAAACTTGCTCTATCACGGCCTCGGTGTGCATCTCTAAGTTCACTGCATCAAGGTGTGGTGAAACAATGGAGCTGGATGGCAGACAGGCCATCATCAACACAGCGCCGCACCTCGCATGGTATTCGAATGGAGAAAGAGTGGGAAAGAGTGGTTCAAGCTCGAGGAGCGTAGGAAGAGGGTGAGAGGATATGAAGGGATACCCGGTCAGGATGAACCACACAAACTGCGTGGATCTATTAATACTTTTCAAGAGTCCGTGAGGATCCACACAAATTGTGTAGATCTACCAAAGATCGGCAAGAGTGCATAAGACCAAGAGCTGGGAAAGATAGAGTGTGTAGTTCATATAATGAGACCAAGAGCTGGGAAAGATACAGTGTGTATTTTGTATAATGAGATGATGTCTATCTACCCCGGGGTCTCCCAAATATATACTGCCTGTCGCTGAGTCCATCTCTGTTATCACTGTATCTCCATATGTATATATATAGAGAGACTTAGATAATACATGCCATATTATGATGTAGCAAATCTTGTGACTGTAACAAAGACCAATATGATTGATGAAATGCCTTGTGGTTATGGAACCCCAAGAACCACTGGGGTGAGAATATGGCACCAAGTCTCCCACAGAGGTTGTGCAGAGGTCTCAGCAGCTCTCGAAGTCTCCAGCAGACCTGCGCAGAGGTCTCAGCAGCTCCAACATTTGACTATCCTAGTAGTCAAATCTCATAGCATCCTGAATGCACCTCCATCACTGCAGGTGCTTTCAGAAGCACGTGAGAATGCTCTTGCAGAGTCTGAGAGCACTTTGCAAAGCTCCAGGGGGCTGGGAGCATCTGGAAGTCCTTAGAAGCACAGGTGATGGCGACCGGAGTGTCTGGGAGGTTTGCGTATAGCTTCCGGACCGAATTACATTTTGTTGATCAAGTCAAATGTCGACAGAGCAATGGAGGGTCGCCACGTAAGTCTCTGACGCAGATAAGCCAAATAGCCTATATGGTGAAGATTGTGTCTTAATTTATTAAGCAATCTGTGTAAGGCCCTCCAAATAACCACATCAGGCGACGGAGAGGTTTTGACTATCCGAAACAAAACGAATTGCAAGATATCTAAGTTGAAGTTTCTGTTTGATTCAATCTTATTATGGATGATGGCCTGAGAAGGAGCATAATGCTTTAAAACCAGTCTTGTAATTACACAATAACCTTTGGGATGTGTCGTTCTCTCTCTAACAGCCTGGCTCTTAATATCCGAGTACTCTAAGATATGACAGAAGAGATCATAGCTAAGGTTCAGACAGAAACTACGGTGGTCCAAGAAAGGCTATAAATGAACGACAGAGCTCAGGCTTTGGAAGGGTAGCCCAACAGGTACAAACGATACCTACCTGTGAAAGATGAAGCTGAAACATTGTTAAGTTTCAAGTTCTTATTTTATTATTATCATTACCAAGTATATTTGTATTATATATTAGGATCGTATGCAGTTCCCCCACCCCATGACTGAGCAGAAATTCAATAACGACTACGATATTATTGTGTGTGCCTTATCATTGTCAATTCGACGCTTCCAGAAGGAAGATATTATATTTGCCACTCAGTGTATCTGGTGGTTGGCAAGTATTATTCAATACACAGAGATATTGAAGTTCTATCTTCAATATCAAGTACTTCCATCAGAATATATTGAAAACTGTGTAGTCACTCCCTTGGCTCAACCGTCTGACGCAGTTGATCATAACTCTGATATTCCTGAGATACAATTGGATTTAGATATGGATTACCACACTAAGACAATTCAACAAGATGTAGCAGAGGTCCAAAGCATTCTGCCAAATAACCGAAGAACTTGCTCCAGCAGAATGGTTAAATCAGTCAATCTTCCCACTAATCAATTACAAAAGAGATATCCTAGGCGGAGTCAGCAACAGCCAAACAGCCTTCGAGTATTCTTACAAAAGGACAGCTTAATATTATAAGCCTGGACACAAGGTTGAATAGAATTGACATCTATTATTGAGTCTGTGAAAGACGAGGATCTTAGGGAGATTACGCTCAAGACGTACTATTGCCGATAGTATCTGGACACCAGATTTATGAAGGAATTGGCAAGAGATGTTGCGTGAAGATACGTGTCAATTTAGATTGCACTATCAACGAGCATCATATTCCAGTTACATATTGAATTAATCATGGAGATTAATTATACGAACACACATTACGCTAGTCCATAATCACCGAGATTATATAGACGAACACACTCTACCATAATAAATAATCAGCAGGATTAAATATTTGAGTTATATTCATTGTCAATATTGTGTCTCCCCACGATAAGATTTATTAGCTATTCATCTAATAGCTCCCAATACGACAATGCATATTTGTCCCCTGTGTGTGTACGATCCTAATCGTACACCTATACACTTTGCTTGGGAATACGCATAACAAAATAAGATATGACTACCACCTTGCACCCAGTACGTACTTAAGTATTGATTGATACTTGTTATCAGTATAGTTACTTTGGAGATTGCATCCCCGTAACAATAGTCTTATCAGTGCTAATCACAATATATTTTGGTTGCTTGCACTATTAAATGCCTCGCATTTAATTTCGCTATTCGGCGTTGCGTCAGTGCAATAATCAGCAACCAACCGATACTCCGCTAGCGTAGATTATGATGTGTCAACCTCATATCTCTATATGAGTATGATGTTGCAATGCATTCTGTCTTAAGTCAATGAGCAGGTTTGCTTCAGGCATCTGATTTTCAGCGAATGTCATTTATCCCTCAGAGACCGCATGCTTACGTCTCAAACCTTCCATAGACCAGGGAGTGCTGCAAGATACACTCACCGCTTTGTGTGTGAGCTTGCAGATCCCTCATTGTTGCGTATTTGCATATTGCGATAACATCTGTTGCACACAAAATGCTGGGTAAGCGCAACTTAACCGCGTGTTGTCCCGCTAGATACGATATAGTAGGTGTTGTCAATAATTATGCCCACTGCGGATGGTTTTTCACCTCCCAGTAATGGCGACATAATTGCATCCACAAACTTGAATCCGGTAGTGCAAACAAGTTTGTCACTTATTAAGAGACATGCAGCCCAAGTGTAATCCCGCTAAGGACCACTTGGCTGACAACCATGATGTTGTTCCACAAGTAGGTGTTGTGCATATGATTCACAATTGACATGATCATCACCTGTACTTGCAGCAATCGATTTATGTATCATTACCACTGCTAAGAGACAACCCCTACCATCCTTTATGTTTGATTATTGTTACTGGATCAAATTGAAAAAGAAGATTGGTTATTTGCAGCACTGTGTATTTGGTGGCTGGCCAGTGTAATTCAGTTTACGGATATACTCACTTATTATCGACTTTATAAAAAAATCCCTTCAGAAGTTATTAGGGATTGTGTGGTAACACCATTACCAACTCAAGAAACGGCAGAAGCTTTAATTCCGGAATCCAATATTCCAGCATTGGATATCAATCAGTATTCTGATATCCTTGGTTCAAATCACAATATCAACACTGATATCGAGGTTCATCCATCATGATCATGATTACTTCCTAAGTATCGAGAGCGCAAATCAGCAAAGTTACATATGACAGGGTCAGGGGAGATATTCAAGAATATACTGAATTATTCAAATCAGGAACTTCAGGCCATATTTGGTTGTCAAAGCAAGAAGCGACCAAAAAGAACTCTTGAGCTTCTTACACATGGAGCATTGGTATATTGAGCGAGATTACGCATAGATATAATATTGCCGATAGTATCTGAACGCCAGATATATCCAGGAGTCGACAAGAGAGATTTTGTGAAGATACATGTCAATTCAGTTTGCACTATCAATGGGCAAGATATTACTGCCGGGATATTAAATAATCACTGTGATTCATCTTACAATACACCTTACGATAATAATTAATCACTGAGATTAATGTCTTTACGATATTAATTAATCATTGAGATTAATTATACGAATAGTCTTGCGATATTAATTCATCATCATGATTAATTATATGAATACACTCTATGATATAAATTGATCATTGAGATTGATTATATGAATACTCTTTACAATGTTAATTACTCATCGAGATTGATTATAAGAATACACTCTACTTTATGAATAAATCATCAAGATTAATTATACCAGTTATATATATTGTCAGTATTGTGTCACACCCCGACACAATTTGGTTTCTATCCACTTAGTAGCATCTGATGCGACATTATATATCTCTCCCCTGTGCATATACGACTTGTACAGAATACCAATACACGCAGTCTGGAGATACGCATAACGAATCACGAAAGCAAGTATGGCTCTGTACCTAGAACTTACTTAAGTATTGTTGAATATGTATATATGTATAGTTACTTAGGTGGAAGCACCCCCATAACAAGCACTGCAGTTCATACTTTAGCATGTTGACAGTGAATGAACTTGTTTTGACGACCTGCTCTCAGTGTAATCAATACACCGACGATTTGCTGCTATGAAAAGGTCAGTTTCAGGACTTTCAACATTTCTAGAAATATGTACTTTCTGAATTGTCTTTGCTAAACCTGCTCTCATGGCTGACAACTTTTTGATTCTAGCATTTGTTACATCAGCAAAATGTATTTTAGTCACTGGGAGCCTCCAGGAGTGTCTGAAAGGATGTGGAGTGTAAACTTAGATGCGCCAATTTCAGGAGAGTATCAAACCCTAGGAGGCCATTCCGGCTAGTGTTAGCAATGGTTCCGGACCGTCACTTCAGGTCCGGGTCCGGGTCCAAACCAATCCACTGCCAACTTGGCGGTCCGGGTTGTCAATAAACCTGAACCGTCAACTTGGGTACAGTTCGATGGTAAACTCCCAACCTGTCGGAATTAGGTGGGTTGTCAGCGGGTCACCCAGCGGGTCCATCCATAGATTCAATTAAGCCACTTGTTTCTGCAGTATGTTAATAGTATCTTATCAAAATCGCGTTTCCAACAATCAAGGATGTGTTTTTGCATGCTGCGCGGCTTGCAATATCGATTATTCTGGAATTGGTGTTTTACCTTTAATAGATTGTATTTTTACCTATCAGGGCAGTCAATGATTACGTTATGAAAGCCAAGATTCACACGATGCCTTGATTACCAAATATGCAACAACTAGAACTGTTGACGCCCTGTTGACACTCATTTTCAGGATGCGACAGGAAGCATGCCGCTGTTGTCTTTCCCGGTAAAGGCTTCCAATATATGATGAATGGATGTCTGCAACCGATCGGAACATAAATTATCCAAGATGCGAAGGTAACAATCATTGATGCTCTGTTGACGCTCATGCTCAGAATGGGGCGGTGACCGTGTTGCTGACTCACTTGCCTGTAAACGCTGCCAATACATCGGTTATGCATAAGAGCGACCAAATCACTGTGTAATTGCCGTACTTCCAAAACAACAAATCGTTGACGCTCAGTTGACGCTCATTCTCAGAATGCGGCGGTGACCATGTTGCTGTCTCTTTTGCCTACGAAAGCTGCCGATACATCAGTTATGCATAAGAGCGACCAAATTGCTGTGTAATTACCGTACTTACAAAACCACAAATCATTGACACTCCGTTGACGCTCATTTTAATGTATTGTCCATTCAACATCTGCTGCCATCGATAATAGTTTTCATCATGATTTGAACTTATTGGTAGTCTTACTCACAGATTAAGACTTGGCCCTGTGGCAAAGCCAAGCGCAGTAACATTCTTGCACTGTTCGCTCTCACGTGACGAAAATTTATGTATCTTGCCGAAAGTTTCGTAGCGCCTGCTATACATCTGTTTATCAACCGATATTCACAAGCTAATGCTCACTATTTGCCCATAATATATCTCTATCTAAAACTCTCCGTCAAGATACATAAAGAAGCTGGTGAAACGTTGTCGCATTCTGCCCTACTTGTTCTTCACTCTTTTATTCCTCCTCGTTTCAATTGCATTGACCGTCATCAACACCTTTCAAGCCTGTATCTTTGACATCCATGTTGGCCGAATCAATCTGGGAACATTTGGTGTGGCGCTCACATCCTGCTGCTCTGGGCATTCCGGATCCTCGATGCTATTATCTTGCTCTATATCAGATTCAAAGTCCGCCGCGCAATCGTCTTGGCTGTCATTTGGATTGTCTTAGTCCCCATTCCAGTTAAGCCAATCTTCAGTGTCTGAAATGCTTTCAGATGCGCTATCTTCATCACTTTCGACTGGATGACGGTTGATTCTTCGGATTCGGCGGACATTCAATATTTGGGTTCGTTCTCCAGGGAGGTCCTTTGCAGACAAAGGTGGTGGCAAAGGAGATCTTTCTGACAATTTAAATGCAGCCGCACCATCATGTTGAGAGGATGACCACGATGCTTTGACAATATCTTCCGTGTCCGAAATATATCCCACAGCAGTCATCTGCTCGTTTTGAGCGCGAAATTCCTTCTAGGTAGCACGTCGGTTTTGGCTGCCCTGCCACATCTCCAAATAGTCGTGAACCTTCGCCATTCTGTGGAGTTTCCTTTCCTCCACTTCTTTCTTCATTTCCGAGTCATTTTCTGTGCTTGTTGTATCCAATTCTGGGTCAGCGCCGGCCAAAATCCTGTTATTGGCTCGCGCAAACTGCCTTACAACAACTTTTTCGCGAATGGTCCTGCCAGTAGTTTTTGACTGCCTTCCGCCAATCACATCTCGGCCAGGGTAACAACTGGCCTCCACTCCGACACCATGTGGTATGATTGAGAATATGTCGTGCGCCACATTGGAAAGATCAACGCACTTTGAGTGCGTTTCCTCCTGTTGACGCCACCAGTCGGTTATGTCCAGCAACCACAATGTACTGCTAATCTCCATTGGGTCGGAGAGGTAATTATTGAGATTTGGATCAATTTGCCCCCAGTTCTTTGGAGCTTCTGGAGGCGAATTCCACTATAGCCTGGCGGTGGTCAATAGACGTGCTGCGCAATCGCTTCGTCCGGGTGTCCTCTCGGCCTCATTGTTAGGTGTTAAGTATTCTCCATCATCGCTGGACAACTCATATGGATCAAAGGATGATTGCCAGGATTCTGAAGCCATTGCAGAGTGGATGTGATTTGTGCTCGGAAAGCTTTCATGCTTGTTGACCAGCACAGGTTGATGTTTAGGGCAGTATTCATTCTCGACATACTTCAGAAAGGCCCCTTGGTATTTGGTAGTATAGGATGTCTCATCCTCAGGATCAATGTCCATTCCCTTGTCCCACTTTCCAAAGGATCGCAACTTCCGAAAAGGATCGAGGATATGTGCAGAAATGAGGAGTATGCCCGTCATTTGATTCACTTCAGCGTAGTATTTGGACAGCTTCTGTTGAGCTAGCTTCACTGCAAAGAACAAGTCTTCCTTCCATGGAGTCTTCTTCTTAGTCAAAGCTCGCATCACGCCATCCATGTGGTTGAACATGTCATTGTACACTGCGATAACGTGATGCAATCTGACAGTATGCCTCTTCGACATCCACAGGGTCTAATATCAAAATGGCCTCACTACTTCCATGACATACTTCACAATGGTCCATTCATCTTGAGTTGTGAAAAGTGGCTGGTAATCAGTGTATTTTGGCTTTTGGAGCCAGTTGCCTGTGAATTCCTGTAATCAGTAGGCGCGCTCGACCAACTCCAGTGTTGAGTTCCATCGTGTCTTCACAGCCATAATCAGTACTACCGTGATGCGAACTCTGGCATTTTGACAGTCAATGAACTCGTTTCGACGACCAGATGTCAGCGTAATCAACATCGCAAGCATCATCAGCAAAAAATATTTCTGTCCGGCCGGAATGGCTCCGTCAGAGTGGACGTGCTGCTTCAAAGCGGTCAGAGACACCCCGGTGGCGGATTACTCCGGGCCCGGCCTGAATACCACTTGTCACGTTACATTTCGCCCTCCGATCGCGGTTTCACCGTTTCTTCTCACTGTGTTGGTCTCCTATTTTCAACGAACATTCTGGCATTGTGGCCAACTGTGACCATACATCGGAATGGGTTCATTGGGTACACGCTTGCATCGTGATTTCAACGCAAAGGGTGACGTAGCGAAAATCTCTCCTCGCGTTCACTCTACCTGCACGCAAAATTCAATTCTCTCTTTACTCATTATAAACATCATTGCAAGTCGCCAGATCTATCTGGCTATTGACAATCCATCGCTCGTCCTGTCTGTCTCCTGTCTTACTACTAGTAGCTATCTCTGGAATTAGGTGTGCGCAGCCAATGATGTTTCCCACGCTGGAAACTTGCAAGGCAACGGCAGCCGGTGCTCTTCTCACTTGAACAAATTTTGAGACGCGATCCATGTTACCCGAATTTTCAGGTATTGTGGTGAGCGCCAGGGCTAACTAGAACTCAACGAAAGCTCCATCCTTGTTTTGGAACTTTATTTCGAATAGTCGTTGCAGTTGCCACGGGAGACGCCCATTCAGCACGCCATAACACCTCCCCGGGCATTGCCTTACCTACACCCAGTCGTTCTGTCGATCCCCTCCGCGCCAGCTCTGGCTTGCTGTGCATCGACACATCTGAGATATGCGTTCACCTTCTGAACCCTCAACTTGAACCTTGATACCATGGTAAATGCAGAGCTCCATTGCGTGCAGTTGTTTATCTGATATATACGTCTTGTTACGACTCTTATGCCTCATTAACTCCCATCTGCCGCTATATATTGCCGCATGGTGCGTTGCGTCTTGTGTATTGTCAAGTAATCCTCTGAACTCTTTGATCATAGTGTCAGGATGCTTTCCATCATGGCGGTTTTGCGGTCCCATTAATCCGGGCTTCACATATGACTGGGGGCTCAGGGGGGCAGCCAGATCAGCACCGGAAGGGAGGACTTTGCAGGCGGCAGTGCTGATCTCCCGATGGTGAGTGAGGGCTTGGAGATTGAGCTCTCTCATTTCGAAGCAGAGGATGCGATGCTGAAAGGTGATTACTTGTGGCAGGTAGTTGAGATTGTGATCGGAGGCGTTCCAACCGTCCTTGAGGTTCGTTTTATGTGCTTGTGCATGTCTCCCGGCAGAATACTGTTGCAAGGCTCCATATTGATGAATCTATTCGGCCCAATGAGACATCAAGTGGATCTTCGGATAGTTGAAGTCGGCATCTAACTCTTTGGAAGTATCTATCTCGTGGCTGATAAAATCCTGGCAGGCATTTGTTTCGCGCCACTTCTTGGATGGCGTCGAAGTTTGAGTATTTGTTTTCTGGTCTACGTTTCACTTCTTCACGAGTTCCATTCTCAGGGCATTGGCTTTTGCCTATGTCTTTTAGCCCGCTCACCCGAGTAAGAAAACATCTTTGAAGGTGTGAAAACGATGCAAGGCATCCTCCATGTAGCTCAATGCTGCATCATCGTGAGATTTATATCGAGCATACATATTGAATTCTAACAATGCCCATGTCCACTCAATTGCGCGATTGAATATGGGACGCTGAGCGGGGTTTCCACCTCGTACAGACTTGGTTTCAACTCCAAGCAGGTACCGGATCATTTCCTTCATCTCCTTCCCATTCCATTGAGAAACTTCCTCATATGACTCATTTTTTGGTGTGAGGTCATGGTAAGCACGCACCGATAACCAGATTGCATTGTACTTGTCAAGCTGTTCGTGCGTCTTCATGAAGTTGAAAATCCACTTCTGGAGGTGCTCAAGCATGCCGATCTGCATTGTATGGAGGAGGTCGGGCTTAGGGAGGTCGCTCACAATGGAGGGAATATGCTGAAACACGTTGAATCCTCAGTGAACATGGCGCGATGAGAGTTCGGCATCGGCTGCCTTGGTGTTGGCATTGCTGAGCATTCTATATAGGTTGTGATCCCGCTGGGGGTGTTGCTTGTCAGGATGCACATAATCTCCAAGTTCGTTCTTTGGACACTCGCACTAAAAAGAGACATGCCGCTCAAGATGATGTAGGTCGCTATACTCTGGCCAATTTGCAAGCCATGCTGCTAAAACCGGTTTCCAACGCCTAAAGTTGCCATCTGCACAGAGAACATTGAAATACCCGCTCCTGGCGCTGGGATTTTGTTTAAAGGTGAGTGGCTGGAGTAGCCCCCGGAGTACTTCGTTCAGTACCTCTCAGTTTGTTTGCCGCTGTTCATCCAGCCGCTTGTGAGGAATATTGCAGTTCTTGATTGGAATCGGTAGGAGAGCGACCATTACAATGCTGTGCATTGAGGGCATCTGGCGGATCTTGGAAGATAGATTCCCAATTGTCATATATACAGGCCACTCTTGCTTGTCACCAGCAAAATATGGGAGATGTATTCCGTCGGACAAGAAGATCAAGGGAACCAGTGTATCCCCCCCTCTGAGCGTTGACTAAACGTTGATTAGCACGTTATTATTCTTGAGTATCTCCCCTTAACTGTGTCTCCCGCCACCAGTCCACATTGTGCATTTCGGCATAGAGGTGTTTCGGGGGCGTATCGCTGTCAAAGCAACGCTGAAGGGCGAAAATGAGATACTCACGGTAGGCTGGCTGCTGCATCAACAATCTTATGCTTTTGATGATGTCTCGACTCCAGTATTTGATAGGGCGTTAGTGATTGTCATTCCATCTCATATCCTCGAGAGTGTGTAGTTCCCACTCCCCGAGAGCCTGATCATCTTGCATGCTAGCCATGAGCTTCTGGACGCCATCCCCATTTTTGAAGCTTGGGGAACGCAGACCAGTGTGTTCTTTGTTCAGCACGTTGTCATAGTACGTCTTCATGCCCTTCTTCTTGATCGCACACTGGATATATTTGTACTCTTCACGCGTCGCAAACGGGTAGTAGGAAATGGTTTGTAGGTTGGTCTGCAGGCAGCCCTGAGCATAGCATTCCCATGGTTCAGCAATGTAATCGATCAGAGGAGCGTTGGCGCCAGGGTATAGTTCCATCCGCAGCAGAGGTGGCGGTGGTTGAGACTCCGAGTCGGTGATGTTTTCAACGTGTTCGAGGTAGGGAAATGCGTCCAAGTCTTCGACTGAATCTTTGTTAGCGTTGAATTCACAATGCTGAGCAGGTTCAACGCGTCAGGGCGCGCTGCGAATAGTCAGATTCTTCTGGCGTGCAATTTGAAGGTGTTCAGGATGGTGTAATTTGATATGTTCAAGTCGCCAGCTGTCTGAGGTGAACATCTTTCGGCATGAAAATTCGGGGCAACGGAAAGGGGTCTTCTCTGGCATTGTCGATGACACATGAGGAGTGGAGTATACACTGTAGAAAGGGATGAAAGTTGGTGCCAGGCCTGAGCAGCCTCGTGTGTAAGCTCACGATACATTCAGCTAACCTATCGAGTCTCAACACCATCACAAGGAGGTTCCTTACACGCCAGGAGTTGCAAAAACACTGCATGCGCAATGTCCCATAATACTATGAATAAAATAAAACCAATAAAATAAAACCAATACAAAACCCATCGATAAAATAAACCTTGAGCGATCCAAAAACCTCACGATGCGTGTAATACTCAATGCTTGAGATAAATAGATTAGAACAAAGGAAATGAACAAGACAAGAACCCGACCCGAACCCGAACGCAACAACCATCACCTCCTTGGCAACCTGAGAACTAGTTCACATCGTGCCTACGGAGCGATCCGGGCGTGCCCCAGGGAGAGGGACATCGGGGAGAGGGACATCAGGGAGAGGGACATCGGGGAGACTGTCGCCACCTGCCGATTCAATCAGCAGCTGCTGATCCACATCCACATCCGAGGTGTTTCTGGCTGCCTCAGCTTCCCGCAGAGTTGGCACTGCTGGGCGAGGTTTTTGCGGCGTCACAAGTGTTACAGGGGTTCTTAGTCCCAATAATCAATACAATTTTTAATTGAACATAAGTACGGCCGCCTATCTCAGTATCTCTTTCTTTCCTCGTCTTATCCTAAGACTCAACTTCTCGTTCCTCTGTAACGAGAACAACCAGTCTAAACCTATACCACAGACCGTCTCCTCTGTAGATATATATCACGCTTCCTCGTCGTACCACCGCTCCTCGGAAAACTCCTTGAATGCCAGTAACAACCCGGTGTTCAGATATCGTAGCACCAGGTAGTCGATACCTTCTAGTTGACAGAAACGAAAAACCACTCGGTAGGTGTGGGTTAGGTGGTGCTCTTGTAAACCGTAAAGAAGATTGCCGAAAGTCTGGACAACTTGTTGTAGTGCGTACTCCAATTGTGTATACCTGTGACCAGGCATATAAAGGGTAATCGCGTAGGTTGATTAATGAAGAAATAGTGGCGGACTATTTCGTAATGGATAGATAAATAATAGATAGAATTCTTAATAATATTTTATGATCGTCTTCGGTGTTCTCTGAAAGCTAACTTCTTCGCTGCTGCCTCCCCAATTCCTTCGGCCAACGCTGGCACTTTATAGCCCGTGCTCTCTTCTAAAGGTGATAGCGTTATCTCGGCCACGCTCTCCTAGCGCCCGGTAATAACTCGCCACAACACCCTCAGGTAATTGTGCTCATGCAATGTGGTTTGAAAGCCTTACGCTCCTGATAACAATCAGGCCATCCATCGCGCGATATCAGCATATCCTTCCTATCTCAGACAATCCCTTGCAAACGTACGAGTCGGTAGCTGGAACATCTACCAACCAAGTTGATAATGCGTATCGCCTCTTAATCCCTCATGCACTTGAGTTATGAATTGCGTCATAGATTGAGTCGGCGACCAACCGATACTATGCCAATGTAGGTTCAAGACGCATAAGCTCGTATCCGATACGAGGTTACTCTGCGATCCAGACCACTTCAAGTCAACGAGTAGTGCTCGCTCTAGGCGCATTGCCTACGTCATTAATCCCTCAGTTACGTCATGCTAAGGTCAAGACTATTCTCCAGACCAGAACGTGCCTCTCGGAATCCCGTCCCGTGATGGTGGGGAGAAGAGTTCTCTTAATCGCATATGACTATCAACTGCCGTGTGTGATTACCACACATGTCCCGCAGAGTATCCAGGTGTGAAGGAAGTACCCACACTTCGCGCGACCAACATGTACTCCCCTCAAAGAGCATGTTGCTGACCACTTGAATGTCACATGCATAGGTGTTTTGCATATCATAGATATGTATGCATCTTGTATCATAATTCAAGTATCATTATCGCTGCTAAGGGACTACCCCTAACAACAAGCCCCAAATCCTCCAGCCCACCGAGGGGATGAGTCTCCGGAGTTCGCAGTCGTGGGTGAGCCGCAGGGGTTTGTGGCCGTGGGGCAGGTGTTAGGGGTTCACTCCTAATAGCGGTAATGATACATGTTGTTTGAAGCAAGTACATTGATGACTTCGGTCACGTGCAAAACACCTACTTGCGCATCAGCTCATGTGGTCAGTCAGACGGCCTTTAGCGGGGTTTCATCTGAGCCGTATGTAATGATTTGATAAGAGCAGTCTTATCAAGCTGATTCGCAAGATGACGCAATTACGTTGCCATGACCGGGATGTGAAAAACCATCAGCGGTGCGCGTAATTATTTGTTACACCTATTACACCTTTGATAGCGGGACAACACATCGCGGCGAATAAAAAGTCGGATGTGCAGCACGCGTTATACAATGAGCGATTAAGAGGGATCGTCGCACCCATCTCTGTGATAGGGAATAATGCGCGCACTCCCCGGATAGCGGAAGTCCGTATCCTAAGCTCGTAGTGCGTGAGGGATTATTGGCATTGGCTGAAGATAAGAGGCCTGAAGCGATACTGCTCAATAACTTTTTGAGTTAGTTTTCTCGCAACCCAAAAGGGTGTCGTAATCTACGTTGGCAGAGTATTGGTTGGTCGCCGATTAAATCTCTGACGCATCGCCGAATAGCCAAGTATGGTGAGGCATTAATATCCACGCGATATTACTATGATGCGATAAAGCGCTGGCGTTATATGACGTCAGTCGTTCCAACTACTGAAATGAAACGATAAGCAAGATGTCTAAGTTGAAGTTATGAGTTGTCATAAGTTGCGTTTGATATCTTGTATGATGATGGCCTTACGAGGAGCGTAACGCTTTAAAACCAATCATGCATGAACACGATAACCTAAAGGGAACTCGTGGCGAAAACCGGGACGGTGTCCCGACTACGCTATCAAGCAAAACCATTGTCATAGTCAAAAGAGTAGCGGCCAAACATGAGCCTGCGAAAGACTATAAAAGACTCACATTGTCTCCCCGACAATGAAAAGAATCAAGCTCAAGCAGCAATCCACAGTCAGACAATTACCAGCGAAGAACACCTTAAAATATTATTAAGATTTCTACACAAACTTCATCATTACTTCACTACTTCCAATAAGTGATTTTTTAGTCTATGTATACCTTGAGACAATTGAAGAGACGCACTGCACACGATCATCTCGTCCGACAATTAGGAGAACTATTTCTCTATTACGAGGAAACCAGGAATACTTCTGGTCAATACTGGACCTTACACTCAGCCGAGATTCTTGGCATCACGTACGACGTCTGTCGATTCGTAAACGAGGGGCTGTTACCTTTCGAGGAATATATCGATACGAGCCATATTCACGATCAGGAGGAAAACGGGGATTGTTTTTAGAGGGAGCTCTTGTATAAGGACAAGAGGTTGAGTCTTAGAATAAGACGAGGAAAGAAAAAGAAGTTTAGTTAGGCGGCTGTATTTAAGTTGGTAAAGTGTTTTATTGAAACGTGGCTTAATACCCCCGTAACAGCAGGCGCCCGATGTTGTGGCTGTGGGGTATGCTCCTGCATCTCTTGGCCTTGCTCAGGTAGCACGATTCGCTGATCGTCTACCATTGTATCTACATCGTCAGCTGATGTATTTACCATCTCTCCCTGGCCAATCGTCCGAGGTTATTTGCCATCATCCTCACCCTTATCCTCCTTCTCATCCTCATTCTCCTCCGCATCCTCATCCTCATCCTCCTCCTCCTCATCATCCTTCTCTTCATCTTCCTCCTCTTCATCTTCCTCCTCTTCACCTTCCTCTGCTTCATCGTCACCGTCCCTTTCCATATCCACATCGCCGTCTAAATGAACGCTGTCCGGTGCTTCCACATCATCCTCCATCCGCATATCCACATCATAATCATGTTCTAAGTCATATTTGCCGTCCAACTCGGTAGAGTCAGTATCATCATCTGAGGAAATTGACACAGAGGGCAAAGCTTCCGGCTCTGAATATACCTGCTCTAGTTAGCCCTCTGTGTCCAAGTCTGCCTCTGACATTTCCTTCTGCAACTGCAAAGCAACGGCACATGAGATATCATCTCCCCCTGGGGTTTGTTTATCAATACCATTCCCTTTACCGTTTCCCTTTACCTTCCTGTTCCCTTTCCCCTTCCCATTCCCCTTACGTTTCCCCTTCCAATTCATTGGTCCGTTCCCTTTCCCGGTCAGTTTCTCACCAACCAGTGTGTCCTCCTCACCCTCGCCGTCGTCATTATCATTGTCATCGGCAGGATGGCTCCATCCACCAGTCAGCGCTCCGGGATCTGCCCAGTTCTCATCAACATCATCCTTGTCGATTATCTCATCCCAATTCAGTGGTCTAACAGCCAGGAAGTCGCCTGGCTTGTACTGCCGGTAGTGTGGCGGCTCAATCTTTGCCCAGAGATCATCACTACCGTACAAACAGAAATGCTCGCCGGTGTGTTTAACCCTTCATGAGCTGGCAGTCTGTGGATTGGTGCGATTGACTTGATCCCCGAAGGCACGGGGGTTGTCCCACCTCCAATTGTTCATTTGGGCGCGGGTTTTGTCAAATATTTGCCCCAGATATGAGCGGAAGGCTGCCCACCACTCCCGCAAAGGTGAACTCCTGCTCCTGCGGTGCGGCCACATTAGCTGGAATTGTGAAAAGTGGCGAGTCGTGACTAGATCAAGAAAGATTATATCATAAAAGAGATCCCAGGCACTTTCATCGTTGAGGCCGCAAACATTGTATATCGGTATGAGTCCATTGATGTGTTCCGAGATGAATGCCTGTATCCGGTCCCGATCCAACGACAGATGTCGATTTATAACCGATGTCGGCATTTTTGCCCTAGCAGTTGCGTTCCCCTTTCCTTTGCGGCTGCCTGTTGGTGCCATCGCTGCGAGGTGAAAATGAATCTCCATCGGAGACATTAAGATTATGATACAGTTGAACGTAGCTGAAGGAAGCCCACAGTGAATGTACAAAGTTGTGTAGGTAATCGGGTGTGTTGTGGAATGAGAGGCGTTGTTTTGTGCAAGTCACATGATGTCGAGATAGTTCAGGATGCTGGTGGTGTGTTTAATATGGGAAGAAAAGAGAATGGAGGTGTAGGCAGGAAGAAAAAAGAATGGAGGTGTAGGTGGGAAGAAGGGATATATATACTCGAGTTCCTGCGATTTGATTCATATCATGCATTGTGTTGGTTAATGAACACAAAATGGCTCAGCATTCATCTTGCACAACCACCAAGCACCTCATGAATGTGGAGCCTTGAGACGAGATTTAGTACTCGCAGTGCTGACAGTTTGCGATGCCGGGCGTTGCTTTGGCATCACATACCACTTTTCACGCTCAGACCTCGTGCATCTTGGAGCAAACTGAGTAGTTCTCAAGTTGTCCTAACTGTGCAACCATCCAACACGGCTACCAACGCCTAGCGGTGGAAAAAGCACACCCAACTGATGTAATAGGATAGAGAATACGTCATTGTTTGCTTTGCAATGCTTTTAGCTCTGCCAAAGAGGGATTTCTACCGGGAAGCTGAAGATATACACAATCGATGGTTCAAAGTATTGTGCCAAGAACGAGTGCAATACTATGACAATCGCGCCAAGAAGGCATAAACACCCTTCAAGCAGTGCAAATAGACCTTCAGACGTTGCTGTAACAGCAAATATCAATGCTGAGTTTAATCTGAGTTTAATGTGATGGCAGTTGACCCCATAATTGAATGCTTTTGAGGGGATCTCATCCCCGAGTATTGTCAGGGTTTAGAGTCTAGCATGGTCTACACTGCGCCGCCCTTTTTTGTACAATGCCTCCATGGTCGCTCAAATAGAAGTCTACCTCGCCTGCCATTGCATATGCATGGAGAGGAAATTATTCCTACACTCTTAACGTTGAACATCCATATCCGAAGATGCCTTCCCAAAGCACTCACCCTATCACGTCTCTGGTTGTACTAAATGTTCGAAGTCTTGCTAATCGTCAGAATCAACAAAAGCCTGGGCCTTCGGGGAATTCTCAACTTCCCCCTGCTAAGAGACGCGTTTCCATACTGGCTGGCAAGAGGGATTCCTATCAAGGAGGGAGTTCCGTAGCCTCTACAATCCAAGGTCAGAACTCCACCCCCTCATCTTCGCTGAACAAGTCTCACGTTGCAGATATCACCACGTGCACTGCACAGTGACGGTCAATAATTACGCCAACCGCCACGCCAGGTACAACCAGTCGTAACACATTAACACCCAGCGGAACCTCACAGATAGACTCAACACGTCGCGTTGTATCCAGCCCCGCATCCGGCTTTGCTAGCACTCCCACTCCTCTCAGCGGGCTTGAAAACCTGCCTACCCCCAGCCCTAATCCAGAAGCCCGCGCGATCATTATGAATCCACTGCGAACGCGAGCTACAGAAAGGAATTAGAGACAGAGGCGGTGGCAATGGCAAATGCAGGCGGTGTCTACACCTCGATCAGTGGTCTCCGGCAGTCACAGCATTGATCGATTTGGTCACTGTGACATGACATGTCTTGTATTTGCAACGGGCAGACTCCTGGAGCTCTACATGTGGAACAGACGACCGTTTATGAGTGCAAGTGACTTGGAGATGGTAAGTTATGCAATGCGACGCGTTGCGAAAGTATCAGCTGAAGCCCCACACTGGTAGATAATAGAGACGTACTGGAACACCACAATGCAGCAAAACAACGTTCGGTCCATAGCATTTGAGGCACACACAAAGGAGATCTTGAAAAGGTATGCTGAAGCAACGGCCCACGTTAGATATTACACACTCAAACTGGTACCAAGTTTGCGCACAAGTCGATAAGGTTAAATCCCATTCTATTCAATCAGCAAGGGACAATATAGCAGAGCTATATGATCTCCACCGCTTTGAATCCAATGCAGAGCATTTGGAATTCATTGATTCCCTTCTGGCAGACAATAAGTATCTTTTTCCTGTAGAAGAGTGTGTGGAAGGTGGTTTATGCGGTCCAAATCGAACGCAGAGAGAGTCGAAAGCTGCTAACAAATGGCCAGCGTCCACTTTACTTCCTGGCGGAAGCAATCCTGCGGTGTATCTACATAAAATTTTATCATCGGGCGAATAACCGCGGTAAGTATGCTGATGGATTTTACACTTCCATGATTGACGACAAGGACGGTCATATACCCTCGCCACTGATTATGTTTACCTGCACTGTGTTGTGCCATGCTCTCCTGGAGTGGCAAAAGAACAAAGGTGTTCATCCAAAAGCTTCCAAGTCAAAGCAGAAAGCGGACAGACCCGATCGCTCAAACTACTTCAATTACAATCCTGATGGTGGTAAGAACCCATCCCAATGCGCTGCGACGGGTCGCAAGTTGTTAACCTCGCCTGGCGTTGCCGACACTTATGCATTCTTGATGAATACCTGGAATACACTACCAGAGAGCTACCAACAGAGGGTGTATAACAACACTCATGCTACAGTCAAGCGTCAGATCCAACAGGCAGAGAACCCAACGCCTGCCGTGGTGATCAGCGTGGAAGCAGCGCGTGTTGACAATGCTATTCTTCTTGAGTATTTGACCTCCGAAGTGGCGCCTGAGGAGCCTGAGATCGGAAGCACTGACCCAAACATCCCGTGAGACAACAATTGCACGGATGTCGAACTTCATTTCTGGATGCCTGGGGGCAGCAGGGCTAATGAAGATGAAGGTGATGAAAGCGACGTGCACAGTGCCATCCCCACCGCCAGCAGGCGACGACGGCCCGGGACTGAACTCGAGAGGTTTGACCTGAGAAGCAGTGATGCTGACGGGTATGAGAGCGAGGATGGCGAGGATGCATAAGCGGATGAGGAGGAAGAAGCCTCGCAAGCCGATGATGGATCAACACAGAATGTGGAGGACTGAGGGCATAGTAGGTTGGACCTGGGAACCAGTGATGTTGACGGGAATGAGTGTGCGGATGTCGACGATGCGGATGCGGATGAGGAGGAATAAGCATCACAAGCCGATGATGGATCAACGCAGAATGTGGAGGACTGAGGGCATAGTACTAGAGAGTGTGACGATTAGACTGTATATTCCAAACCTGTAAAATATGATAATGGCAAAGCAAATGCAACGGCAAGCGATGTATCCGAAGCGAAGACTGTATTACAATATGTGACAACATCTCAAAGCTAAACATATCTGGGGAGAGTGCGGGATCCGATATATAGCAATAGCGGAGAGGTGAAATGTGGCTATCGGCCAAAGAAAGGCATAAACATCGCCAGGCATTGTGTAAATGGCTACAGCCTAACTGCAGCCCCTGTGAAGAGTGTAACACATGTGTCGTTCTGTTGGTGTGTAGACCAGGCGCAGAGTAATGGAGCTAAGTATGCACAACGACCCATCGCCTGGGCGACGGGAAGAATGTAATTCTCCGTCAGAGGGTACAAGGTTCCGTCAGAGCCGTCAGAGCCGTCCGGAACACCCGGGTGTTTCAGACGGAAACTAGCATAGTTGCTGATGACTCTCTGCTATATGAAGGTCAATTTCAGGACTTTCAAAATATCATGAAATACATACTTTCTCAATTATCTTTGCTAAACCTGGTGTCATGGCCGACACCTTATTGATTCTAGCGTTGCCCTTTTTTCGAAGTCTTTGACACTTCCCACTGTCTACACTTTCATTCTCTCCAAAGTGCTGATTGCACTCATGGGCATCCAAAGACTTGGTGTGGCCTTTGACACCGAGACTGCTCACGAATGCACCTAAAGCCAGCCGTATGACGTGCGCCGTGCATGGTATGTGGTTCCTCACAGCAGGCCACCTGATTGCAGAGGCCTCAAGTGTTGATTGCAGCTCGCGTGTCATTGAGTAATTTGAGGAAGCATTAGCAGTCCATCAGCAAAAAACATTTCCGTCCGGGCAGGATGGCTCCGTCAGAGTGGAAACGCTCCGTCAGAGCTGTCAAAGACACCCCGGTGGCGGATTACTCCTCGCATAGCATTGAGACCATGCGTAGCGTCACATATCAACCTCCGATCGCTGTTTCGCTGATTCTTCTCACTCTGTCCGTCTCCTATTTCAAACAAACACTCTGGCGTTGTGGCCAACTGTGACCATACGTTGGAATGGGTTCATTGGGTACACACTTGCATCGGGATTGCAATGCAATGGGTGACGCTGCGAAAATCACTCCTCGCATTCGTTCCACATTAAGCTCGAGGAGCGTAGGACGGTGAGAAGATATGATACTACCCGGCCGTGATGATCCATGCAATTGCGTGGATCCACGAAATCTCGGACAGAGCGAGGGAGACCAAAAGTCGCGAAAGATAGAGTGTGAATTTTCATGGTATGATGAGAGGAGATGGAAATGAGATGATGTCTATCTACTCCGGGGTCTGCCAAATATATACTCCCCGTCACTCTGTCCACCTCCATTAGCCCTGTATCGCCGTACAACAGCCGTCGCTGCTTGAAGATCTACTTGATAGAATGTGTTTGAGATGCACCTGGAGACGGAGATCGAAAGAACTCAGAGATGGACTTGGAGGCTGGGATCGAGCGAGTTTGGAGATGCACTTGGAGGCCATGATTTTGTGAACTTGCAGGCCGTAATCGAGCGAGTCTGGAGATACACATGGAGGCCGCGATCGAGCGAGTTTGGAGATGCACTTGGAGGCCGAGATTGAGTGAACTCAGAAGATGCACTTGGAGGCCATTATCAATGGGGTTTGGAGATGCACTCTGAGGCTGTGACAGAGCGAGTTGGGAGATGCACTTGCAGGCTATGATCGAGTGAGATTGGAGGAGTACTTGGAGGCGGTCGATTCGGAGGGAGGCGCGACGACAGCTGAGACTCTATTCATTGGTTCACTTGTAATTGTGGGAATGTAGAGAGTTGAGTACAACATCCACCGAGAGATGAGAAACTGGCTGGGGGCGGGAGACTGTCGATCTTAGGATGATGCTGTAGGTGGTGTAAGCTGTACGCTGTATTAACTCATGATTATGGCATGGAGAGATAGAGAGGGATGACTTAACTTTGTGTTCTTAGGTGATGGTAGAGTTGAGCACAAGAAAGAGAGAGATCAGAGGAGATGGGGGAAATCATCATGAGAAACT
>Ga0307512_10002028_pt1 | contig 26747 bp, 26 predicted proteins | sample 14_EM_MG_FD_200267 | JGI IMG/M metagenome (GOLD analysis project Ga0307512, IMG submission 200267) | Populus trichocarpa ectomycorrhiza microbial communities from riparian zone in the Pacific Northwest, United States - 14_EM | ecosystem: Host-associated > Plants > Roots > Unclassified | place... | reverse complement strand
AATGCCTTGTGCTTATGGAACCCTAAGAACCACTGCTTTGAGAATACGGCACCAAGTCTCCCGCAGAGCTGCGCAGCGGTCTCAGCTGCTCCAAAATTTGACTATCCTAATAGTCAAATCTCGTAGCATCCTGAATGCACCTCCATAACTGCAGGTGCTTTCAGGAGCATCTGAGAATGCTCTTGCAGAGTCTGAGGAAGAAACGGCGAAACTGTGATCGGAGGGCGATGTGCAACGTGACACGTGGTATTGATGCCGGGCGGGGAGTCATCCGCCACTGGGGTGTCTCTGACGGCTCTGACGGAGCGCGTCCACTCTGACGGAGCCATTCCGCCCGGACGGAAATGTTTTTTGCTGAAGTTTGTCACTTGCCACTTGCCACAAGCCCTGGCCACTTCACTCCACATCCACTGCACAGTCATCACATTCATTGTAGTGGACATATCAATTCCTACTGTCATTCACAATGACTTATACAGAATTGATATGTATACAGAATTGCTCAGTGGCAATTATCTGCCATTCACCACTTACCATTTGCCACTCGCCACTGGCCATTTGCCACTCGCCACTGTGTGTTCGCATCTACCTGCACCTTACTCTATATAAGAGAATGCTTTTACCTATCAATAGAGCAACAGTCAACAATTTAACAGTCAACAATTTAACAGCCACTCTGAACGAACCTTCTTTCTTTCTCCTGTGCAATCCGCATCTACATTCAAAATCTCTTCTTAATCACTGTCAGAACTCACTGATGATTGCCAGCCATCAGAGACTGAGTTTTCAGCAGTATCTGGTTCCATCGACCCAGATTCTGAAGTACTGTCTGCCACACCACTCTCACGCAGCCAGCGGTCTCTGTCCCCATCAAGCGCCTTGAATTCACCCTCATCCTTACCCCAGTCTATCTCCTACAGAGTCAGCCAGTTGACCTCCCCAATTCACATACATGAATCACTTGCAGGAGTCGGGAAATGCTGCTAGTGGAAGTGCTCCTACTGTAAGTACTGACAAATCAACTTAGTTTCATTGTGCTTGAAGTTCAGCTGTACTGATCATAACAGGTTCGGTAAAATACAAACTCAGTGGAGGGACAGCAATGCCAGCCTGTCACTTAAGGACTCACCATTTGAACCATCTCCAGCTTGGCGTCCCAGCTTCATCTCCCATAATCTATGTATTGATAAATGGAGCAAAGCAGTTCGACACGCAGCATTTCAGCCACAAGGTGGAAGATGACCTGCTACTACTGTGGATAATTCACACTAATATCCCATTTAGTATGACATCAGATCACCGGTTTCAGGCCTTAATGCATTATATCACTGACGGGAACCAAATTCCCTGTTCACCATTAACTATCAAAGCTCGCATTCTCACATGCTCCAAGCTTCTTTGGCCACACGTTGCCGAGGTTACGTGGCAAACAGATAGACAAATTCACCTGTGCTTGGATGAATGGACAAGCCCACATCAAACGATGTCAATTCTTGGAATTTTTGCCAGTTTTATATCAAAAACAGAAACGCGAATGAATTCTGTTATAGGCCTTCGGATTCTTCAAGGATCTCCCACTGGTGCAAACATGGCAGAAGTGGTTACTGGGGTTCTGCGAGAATATGGAGGGGAGTTGAAACTAGGATAATGTGTTGGAGTCAATGCTAGCTACAATGACACGTTGATTATGGCTCGTGCTGATGAGCGAGTATTTGGCGATTGTTATTATGATGCAGGTGAACACTGCCTTTGTTGTGCTGGCCATGTTTTAAATCTTGTCGTTAAGGCTTTCTGGTTTGGAGATGTGGACCATACTCTTTTCCAGGATTCAATTGTGGTCACCTGTAATACAATGGCTACATGGAAGAAAATGGGTCCCTGGGTAAACACACACAACATCAGCATATATGTATTGGCATCACCTCAGTGGTGGCAAGAGTTCAAACAGCTTGGTGCTCAAACCATCGTACACAGAGATAATGCCACTCGGTGGAATACCAGATATAACATGATTCTGAACACTCTTCTGAATAGAGCTGCAGTGGAAGTGTTCTGCCTACCCCACTCGAATGAAATGGAGCATGATCATATGTCCAGGGCGGATTGGGAGCAGCTTCCAGATGCAGTCACCATTTTGGAACCATTTCACTCTGCCACACTTCGAATGGAGGGACATTTTGCAGAGCTACATACACTCGATGTGGAGCTGGACTTTCTTCGAACCACATGGACCAATGCATTGCAAAGGTACCATGCAAATCCACACCTGCGCATTCAGAGAGCTGCAGCTGAAGCAATCGAGGTTCTTGATAAGTACCAAAAGTTGTATAAATCACTTACTGTGTGTGTTGCAGCAGTGGTGTTACATCCAGCATACAAGTGGGAATACTTCGAGGTGGCTGTGGACAATCTTGAATGCACAGATGATCAATTGCAAGATGCAAAGCTGCGTGTACAAGCACTCTGGCTGACAAAGTACATGCCTGGAACTTGATTTGCTGCGGATGCAGGTAAACGCCAGCCTAATACGACACCTCCAGAGATATCCCCATTTGCTACTTGGCGTGCCCAGTGACAGTGAACTGTAATAGGTCAGCCAAACAATGCTCTCTTCATTCAATGCAGTGTATGCTAAGTTACATACAGCAGATGAATATGATCGATATCTCTCAACTCCACCAGAACCCTCCATCACCAGTGCATTTACATTTTGGCAGTCTCAGCGTCAAATATATCCATATCTGTCAGCAATGGCGCTTGATATTCTACCGATTCCAGCTATGTCTTCAGGAGTCGAGAGACTGTTTTCTCAATGTAAGATAATGCTTACTGACAGGAGAAATCGACTACAAATTGATTCCCTGCAGGCTGTTGAATGCATGAAATCATAGGATAGGCTACAAATTGGAATTCCGCATGTGGTGGTATCTGGAGCACAGTTGGAAGATACAGGCAAAGATATGCAACAGGATGGCAATAAGAATTTGGATCATGATATGGATATGGAAATGTAACTAGAATGACTTTGAAATTTTGTAACTGGTACGAGATTGCAAGTACTATGGATTTGGATCAGTCCAAACTGAGCCCGTCCAGTCCAAGACTGCCAGTCTGTGGCTCAGTCCAGTCTGACCTTCTCGTTGGACTGGACTGGACTGAGCCCTACCCCGGACCGGGATCGACTGGACCGGTGGAATCATTGATCTTGTCGCAATGGCCATCCTAAAAATAAGGTTCAGACTATGATATCGACCGACGTCATGATTTCGGCCACCATACGCTGCCCACCACCTGCCACACGCCACACACCACACCCCGCCCGCCAAATACTGTCCGCCAAACACTGCCTGCCACCCGTCACACGTCACCTTCTTCACACCTCCCAGTGCCATGCGCCAGCAACTCAGCAAGTCTCTGGATCAAGCACTCACGAGCATACATTATGGGAGCATATAGTCAAGTGAGATTGGGACTATCTTGCCTCTTGAGAGTGTTGTTGGGAGCGTAGAGCCAAGTAGGCTGGGAGTGTGCCATCAAGTGCAATTGGGGGCGTACTTGAGAGGGTGCTCGGGAGTGTACTTGAGAGCATACTTGGGAGTATACTTCGGTACATACTCGGAGGTGTATTTGGGAGCGTACTCGGAGGTGTACATTGGAGTGTACTCGCAGGTGTACTTGGGAGGGTACTCGGAGGTGTACTTGGGAACGTACTCGGAGGTGTACCTAGGAGCGTCTTGAGAGCTTACTACATGGGAGCGTACAGTCAAGCAGGCTGGGAGTGTGCGATCGAGAGCAATTGGGAGCGTCCTTGAGAGCATGCCTGGGAGTGTAGTTGAGAACATACTTGGAGGTGTACTTGGGAGTGTACTTGGGAGCGTCTTGAGAGCTTACTTGGGAGCATACAGGCAAGCAGGCTGGGAGTGTGCATTCGAGTGCAATCCGGAGTGTACCTCAGAGCGTAATTGGAAGCATGCAATGTAGTGCATCTGGCAGCTTGCTTTCAAGTTTGTTCTATGCAGCGTGATGTATAGTATGTAGTGTGATGTATAGTATCCAGCGCACAAAATCGCATGAGTATCATAGTAATCTAGTCATCATGATGGTTCGTAGGACCTCATAGTGCCACGCGGCAAATATGCTATGAATTACCGTCCCACAAACAGCTTCTCTATCAGTTACACGTTGCGTAAGGTCATTTTTCCCGGTGTCAGTAAGATGTACTCGGATAAGCTCGTGTACCAGCCCCCAGCCCAGATTCAGGGGGGGCTGGACCATTTACGTCTCCGAATAGGTGATCAGTTTTATGGTGCAACTCCAAGGGTTGAACACCCGAACTGAACAACGAAAATCTAAAAAGAAGTTTTCTGTCACAGTGTATGCAGATAATATCTGCTCTGGTTGTCTGCCTGCACTTGACCGATAATGTTTGTATGTGGTGGAGGTACTCCAGCATAACCCCTAATGTCATGCAGGATAGACCTGAGTTCGACCTACCTCTGAGTGAAGCATCAGCCAGCACTGAGGGCACTTCCACCACCCACAAACAATTTCCGTCAAGTGCAGGCAGACTACCAGAGCAGTTATTATCTACATAGGCTGTGACCGAAAACTTTTTTTCTGATTTTCGGTGTTGAGTTCGTGAGCTCGTTGCCACTCTGAACCTCGGAGTAACACCAACGACTAAGTCGTCCAGCCCCTCCCTGGGGCGGGTATTCATTCCCGCACCAGGAAGGGGCTGGCATGCGAGCTTAGTACTCGGATACAAGGGTACTTAAGTATGGCACGCGGTACACTTTCACGGAAAGTGGGTAGAAACATCAGAGCACCGATTTAAGAACCTAGCGCTGCCCCGCACCCGAAGGAGCCGATGGCTAGTTCGGCTAGCTTTTTTAGCAGGTTTGATTTTCTGTCAAGCTTCAGTTCCGATTTTTGACCCTGCAATGGATGTTTCTGTAGAAACCGCCTAGTCATTAATTTTCTGGCGAGTCAAAACTAATCAAATACCAAACTTCCATTGATCCACGATTTTCGCTCCTTTGAGTGGACTGTGCGACGTCGACTTTCGTTTTCTGCTGGGGCTGAATGCACGACAACGAGTGTACTTTACACATGAGCCCCTGATTGATTAGCATTGATAAATCATATTTCTTCTGCGCCCCGCTGTAGAACCGGTCAAAACAACTACAGCCTTCCGTCGTCGCCTCAACCATCGAAATGCTAACCGCCGCTTTCTTCGTTCATCAAGTACTGGCCCTCTCAGTTGCCGCCCAGTCAGAGGGCTCTGCCGTTGACAAATGGCATCCGTCACTCGGAAATCGTACCGTCCTTCATAAGAACACGGCGCCTGCATGGGTGCCGGAACCACACTATCGCGGCACCACCAGTATCTTCTACACCTCCATCATTACGCTCATTCTATGCGTCTATTCAGCACTACACCCAAACGTTCCGGTTTATGGAGAATGCCGTCTCGTTATATATCGTCGTGCGGTCAAGTGGGCTTTGATAGCTCTCATCGCACCCGAAGTCGTTATGCTGTCTGCGTATCTTCAGCTCTACCAGGCTCAGAAGCTCGTGCTTAATCTCAATCGAATTCAGAGCAATAAGATATCTACACCGACAGAACAGACCATTTCTCCCGCGACGGCGTATGAAAACCTTCAGCCCTCTATTCGAGCGGTTGATTTTCAGGATTCTACAGTGGGTCTTTGCTATTTCAATTAGCTGTTTCAACGACTCACGCGAATTTGCAGATCTCATTGTTGGAAGTTGCAACACCACAAGGAGGGGGAGAAGATTTACAGTTGGGAAGCGTAGAACAGCTCACTCCACACATTTCGCAGCCATCCACAGAGTACACTTTCCAGCCATCCGCAGAATACACTTTCGATTTGCGATACGGATTCTACGCAGTTATGGGTGGTTTTGCCTTAGAACTCGACAATGAAATTCGTGAACCTGAAGACTCTAAGAGGATGGCTATCACCACGGCCGGAGTTTTGAAGCTCGCCGAAGGAGGGGATTTCCTGATGCCCGACCCGGAAACGATCGCCGATAAGAGCAAGGCGGATGGAATTGCCAAGGGATTGGTTATTGTCCAGGTAACTTGGATGGCGGTTCAGGTACGCCATTTCTTTACATACATTGCATGTCTTTCGTATAAATATATGGCTGGATTTACAATAGTGGTTTGCTTTGCAGGTCTCAGCCCGAAAACTTTCGGGCTATCCTCTGACACTTCTCGAAGTTCATACACTCGTCTATGCTCTATGCGGTCTGATGATGTATGGGATCTGGTTTAAGAAGCCGACTGGTGTACGAGATCCGACCGTAATGGATTCATCACTCGGACGAAAGTTACTAGACAAGACGGATCTTGAGTGGCGCAGCCAATTGAAACTCGTGAGTCCTCGCATGGTAAACTATACTGGGAGAGACCTCAATAGTACGTCAACAGAGCAGCAATGGGTATTGGTTCTCGTAACCTTCATAGTGTGTTTGGCATATGGAGGAGTTCATGCGGCTGCCTGGAATTTCGAGTTTCCATCCGAGTCAGAACAATTGCTTTGGAGGGTTTCGAGTGTTACAATAATGGCGGGTAGCTTTGCCGTCTCTGTCTGGTCTTGTGGATTGTCCGACGCGTTCCGTCCAGATGTCACGACACGCTCGTTCATAATGGAACGATTCCGCACGCTAAAGTACTCACGAGCTGTTGGTGACAGGAAGTCCAATAAGTTAAACTTTGTTTACGCCATGTTTATAGTGACATTCCTATCTATACCTATCGTCGTTTGCGCCCGGGTGGCAATTGTCATCGAGTCCTTCATCAGTCTGCGTCATGTACCGGAAGGAGCGTATGTCTCAGTTGGTTGGACGAACTACATACCACATTTCTGATTTTGCTTGTGCCATTCATGCACCTCTTTTCTTCGTTTGTTGGGTGGCATGTGCAGTGGTTCTCGACGTTGGGTGCGCAAGAGTATACGGACTTATGTAACATGGTTTTGCTTGGATGGATTTTGTTGTATGTATGAAGAAATGGATGACAGGTTGGTTAGAAAAGTTGCTACAATTCTGTTAGCTAGTATGTAGAGGAAGACTTCCATCGAAAATTCCTCTTTTCAATTGTTGACTTTTATATTGGCGCTATTATTCTTGTTTTAGAAGTTCTCTTCGGGCGATACTCCGCCGGATACACTGCCGTGTTAAAATCCTCATGAGCTAACGCACGGAGCACATTATTCATCGCCACTCTGAATTTATCAGCTGAAATTCGTCTTTATAGGCCTGAAAAGGCAATTAGTGCTTTGGGTGAGCACAATCACAGTCTATTATCTAGGTCATCCTTAGGTATGGTCTCAAATCTGGTGCGGTGGCATTCCGTGTAGATCCTACACACAAAGACACAAAGTCAGAGTGGTACATCGAGAAGATAATAAAGAGTAGGAGGTAATGGCTGGTAGGTATATGTGGCCCTATACGGTGCGCACCATGTCGTTGCCGCCTGTAGGTAGTAGTTTATCAATTTATCTATCACACTTAATATCATATCAGCGTGCCAACAACATACATTATCCCCCCCCACGGATCTATCTTTATTCACTCTGCGGGCTGGAGACCACACCACGCTCGCTCCTGACATCTTTTCCCCGGCAACTGATTTCCCAATACCGAGATGCCTAAGCAATAAGATCACCACAGATTGTCTACACAGGTTAAGTCCTGTTTGAGTATGTGACCTCTCCTTATTATTCTCTACTTCTAGGCTGTAATCTTATAGCGGGAGGATGAGAGGTGTCCTTATAGCTTATAGTTATTGAGATAATCTGTGAATAAAACCCTAACCCGCATACGCATACTTGTACTGTCCTCGGTGTTACAGTGTTACAGCGTCTGTTCTTGTGATTGCATAAGCTGATTAGTGATGACTCTTACTCTTTTCCAGCAGGGCACCTCACTGGGAAACTAGCCAGGAGTCTCCGGGTTCATGGGGGGTTGCTGTTGGATCTCGGTATTATCACTCTTTGAGTGCTATAGCAAGACAGAACAGAATGATGGAAGAAAACGGTTTGACCAAGATGTGTTACAGATGAACAGAAAGATAAAAGAATCAATTTGGTTTCCATTGTAACTTCCGCTGCAGCTATCAGACTTGTCAGGGAAATCGTAACTTCAACAAGCGAATGCCCCATGGAACCACTATAGCAGAATAGACACCCGATATCAGATCAAATGAACTCCACCGAACGTCATAGTCTACATATATTGCACTGCAAGGCTAACGCCACTCTTCGCCCAACTCGCCACTACTCTAATCTTCAGCCCCGCGCTGCATGAAACGACTACCTCCGCTAGTCGGGTAGGTTATGAACTTGACGAGAATACTATATCACTTGATCGAACCGCACAATCCTGCCGCTGCCTGTCCATCTCCTGTCGTCAGCTTCCCTAGATTTCTCGTTACGTTTACGAAGAACCCATATACATTCCCCCATCGTTTCTCAAGCAGAGACATTTCGTAGCGTCGATGCTCGGGATAGTCAAAGTTTGGTGCTGTGGCTATGAGATAGAGTGGGTGTAGGAATGCTGGTGCTGGTAATCACAAAATTGTGTGTGGAAAGGCGGCGGAGATCCGACAGGGGAGGGGACGGCGGTGAACTCAAACTATATTTTGTCACGTGAGTGGTATGAATTAGATCTACGCTGCGATACTCTCAAGGAGAGGCAAATACCTAGAGGCGAGTTAGGTACTCAGCATATGACTGCATGAGATTGTGTCTAATATCTGAATGTCTAATATGTGAGATGTGGTTGTATCTTATTTGATCGGTCAAGTCAAACGTTGGGGGCGAGAGAGCGAAGTCAACAAGCAGTAAAAATAACCATACAAACATGGGCAACAATCTGCATACTGAATAAGCGTCGTTTGTTTGTTCGGTTCAAGGCAAACATCGCTAATGATACCGATGTTAACAATATCAACTTAGCTAGGGTTAGCCTTGGCTGCGGCGTTAAACTTCGAGCCACATCGGTGCGCCGCTTGACTTTGCGGCAAGCAGTACTATAAATGGGAACTACAGGTGTGGCTTCGATTGCACCAAATTCTCGGTCGATAATATTAATACTAGATACTCGAATATGACATACTTGGACATGGAATGGGAGATAAGTATGAGGGGCACAGAGGAGGAGGACTAAAGGGCTGAAATACGCTCGCGGATAGGGAACCAATTGTCGAATGGTGGCAACATCAAGAGACCGGGGTTTTGAAAGTAGAGTGAATGCAGTATGATTAAAACAAAAACCGGGGTTTTGAGGCTCAGCAACAAAGACTACCCAGCTCAGTATGTGATCCTTCACTATCTGTACTAATTAATCTCCATCTCATCTAATCCATCTCATCATTGTTGTCATCTCCACGGTCTCGTCCATTAAGCACTCGAATCATCGTTACACCTCGTCTCTCTACAACGTACGACAAGTTTACATCAAGTATACGTGCTTCATCCGCGGATTCATACTTCATGTAAGATTCGCCACAATTCCTCCACTTCATTATCCATCTGTTCTCCGATTTATCGCCTACGATATCGCGTCCGAAAGAACGGAAGGGAAGGGAAGGAATACATTTGATCATTGTCAAAAAATCAATCGTCGGGTTTGAAAACCTATTACGGTAACAGGAAAGGAATTAAATATGCGCTAGATCACACTGCAAAGAAATCCATTTCCGCCGAACAAATCAACCACCATCAGTCGTTCGATCAATGTATTGAGCTAAGTGTGAACCCAGACGGGGCTGGGGCATATGGGCATATGAGAGGCATTCAGAAGAAGCGCTTTCAAAATTTCGTAAAAGAATTTCGTAAAAGATGAACCTAATACCATGCCACAGACTAAAAGAAAAGCTTCCCACTCAGTCAGAACCATATCCACTGCGAAATACACTACCATCTACCTATCCACGAAGCGAATGCAGAAATGTGCCAGTATCCAAAGAGACCGAGAAAAGGATTTGAAAACAATCGGTACGAATATCAGCGTTCCATCACATATTTCGATAATCCCTGAGAAACCTTGCAATGACATAATGGAAATTATTGGTAGCCTGCTGCACTGCCTTTTCATAACGCGTATGGACTGGATATTGAGAGTCTGCACCAGCGTTAAGCAACAGCTGAGCCATGTCTAACCGACCATGTTCTGCAGCCCCTTCGAGAGCAGTTCTTCCCATATCACCAGCCGGAGCTGCATTTACATCGGCTCCAGCCTTAAGCAGAACGAGAGCCAAGTCAAGATGACCTCCAATCGCAGCTCCTTGCAGCGCCGTCATTCCCGCGTTGGGCCCTGCTGGTGCATTGACATCTGCACCAGCATCCATCAGGATCCGGACTAGTTCAACACTATTACGTTCCACTGCTAACTGAAGCGCAGTTCTTCCGAATCCGCCGTTGCTAGCTGGTGCATTGACGTCGCCATCCGCATCAATTAGGATCCGAACTAGCTCGATATTTTCATCGCCCACTGCTGCTTGAAGGGCAGTTCTTCCGGATATGCAGTCTGCAGCTGGTGTATTGGGGTCTGCACCTCTTTCCATCAGGAACCGAATTACATCAATATTGCCGTTGCTGCTAAATGGAATATAGCACTCAGCTTAGAGGCATTTCTGCTACCGACCATCTGACGACGAAGATAATCGATACTGCTACCGAACGCTGCTACGTGTAGGGCGGTCCCTCCGTAAATATAGCCACAAGCAGGTGCGTTGACGTCTGCACCCGCGTTCACCAGAACCCGAACCAGTTCAAAATTACCATTACTGGCAGCTATTTGAAGTGCGGTATTTTGGTTGTGAGGAGTGCGCGCATTGATATCTGCACCAGCGTCTATCAGCGTTTGAACAAGTTCGATACTGCCTGAGTCCACTGCTTCTTGAAGTGCAGTTCCACATTTGCCGTCGGCATTAACATCCGCATTCGCATCCAATAAAAGCCGAACTAGTTCAGCGCTGCCATTACTCGCTGCTATTCCGAGTGCAGTTCTACTGCTGTAGCAAGCTGGAGCAGCGTTGATGGCTGCACCCACAGACAACAGAAAGCGAACCAGATCTATGTTTCCCGATTCCACGGCTGCTTGGAGCACGGTCTTGCCATTTACAGAAGCTGCGGCATTGACATCTGCACCCACAGATAATAGATATTGAACCAGCCCAGTGTTGCCTGATTCCGCCGCCGACTGCATCGCTGTTCCATTATCGCCCCATATACCAACAGCATTGTCGTCTGCACCTGAGGCCACCAGAACTTGTGCCAGCTCTAAATCGGGTATTGCCGCTGCAAACTGGAGTGCAGTTTTTCCGGCCAAGGAGGCAGCAGCGTTAACATCTGCGCCCATAGATAACAAAAGTCGAACCAATTCAGTGTGGCCTATTTCTGTCGCAGCTTGAAGAGCAGTTCGTCCATCGTCGGGGGAAGGAGCAGCGTTGATATCTGCACCATTAAATAACAGAATTTGAACTAATTCAGTGCTGCCAATTCCCGCCGCCATCTGGAGAGCGGTTCTTCCATCGCTCTCACAGGAAGCAGCGTTGATATCGGCACCTGCAGCCAATAGCATTTGAACAAGTTCAGTACTGCCTATCGCCACAGCCGCCTGGAGCGCAGTTTTGCCGTGCCAACATAACACAGCAGCGTTGATTTCAGCACCTGCAGCCAGCAAAATTGAAACCAGTTCAATGTTACCTGTTTCTGCGGCTATTTGAAGTGGAGTTCCGCAGATAATATATTCCCTGACCTTCGGGGGATTGACATCGGCACCCGCAGCCAACAGAATACGAACCAGTTCCACATTGCCTGCCTTCGCGGCAACATGAAGTGGAGTCTCTTTCTGAGCTAGAGTCACAGTGTTAACATCTGCGCCTGTATGGAGCAGGATTAAAGCTAGCTCGATGTTACCGTTCTGTACGGTTGACATGAGAGGTGTTGTATCCCTGGTAGGCAGGCTGGGATCATAACCTGCCTTGAGGAAACTTCGGACAATGTTCGTATCCTGAATCCGTATAGCGCTTTCGAATATTTTGATTGCAAATGCATCGGTTGTCGGAATGTTCGCCGACAATAACTCAGCAATTATTGAATGTCGCTTATTATTGATGATATATCGAAGCAGTATATCCATATCGCGCGCGAGTAACATGTTGTTAGACGCAAGATACGCAGCCGACTTTATTAGTAGGATGAAGAGATCTTGGCTACATAGCACGCTTAATTCTCCGGGTCCTGCCATGTGGTCTAGCTCTCCGCTATGCCGTTCGAAAAGAATATCTCGTGACCGGCAGTAGGCGCTAGAAATGCGGGCGGTGGTGCCTAGAATTGTCGTGGGCGATTGTAGATGGGAAAGAAACCAGGTCGTGTCTAATGCGCGTACAATTTCTTGAGGAGTATCTTGCGGAGGGCTGGAAGGGTTTCGCCGAGATTTGGAGTCTTGTCCAATTCCTGAACCTAAAATCCCTGATAATTTAAAAATTAGCATTCAAGGCATTAGACTTAACGTCAAGTAGGGATTGGGGGTTGAAATACCTCGTGTCTCAAGATAGTCCTGGAAGTGGAACCAAGGAAGATTCTCTAGTCTGATCTCATAGGGAACCTGATCTGATGGGGTGCAGACGGTAATTCCTTCCGGACTCGGTGGGCTTGCTGCTTAGGGGGAGTTAACACTGTGACGTGTGATGGATAAAATGAGCGATAACATATACCTGACGCCCATCCTTGTGCAAAGGTCGGTGGAAATCGTCGCGATATCTCCCTCTTAACTCGTTTTGGCAGAATCTCAATGTCGCCGTTGTATACCACGCTGTCCCTGCCATGATCATGCTTCCGTTTTTGTATCTGGCGATGAATGAACTCCCACTCGGAACTATTCAAATATTTCCGCACATTCCATGTTTTAAGCTGACGTTCGTATTACGTCTTACTACCGAGACCATCAGCTAAGTTGTTTGATAAAGCCTTTCCACAGTTTACCTGGCATTAAATTTGTGATACTCCCTCATGTAGGATATGACTTCTCCAAGAGGCATATTTTCTGCTGAATAAAGCCTCTGTATTTCATAACGATGAAGGTCCTATTGGGATTGCGTAGCGTCTTGGGTTGACCACATTCTTCGTCTCTAGAGATGCGTTGCAGGATACCTAACAGTGGAAGCATACGGCTCAAGGCTGTTAGGCGGTGAGTGCGGTTTGGAGAGAATTATAGGAATTAGTGGATTCTGAGAGTTTCATAGTTGTTGGTGGAGTCGAAGGGTGTGGTCTTGCAATTGCAGATATATTTATGAAGGAAGCTGGTAGCACAAGGTTGACAGGTCGCTGGCGTCATGCTTTTGAAATGGTGAAAGACTATTGGCTGATTCCGAAATCTTCTTCTAAGCCACTATTGGGTATCAGTTACTCCCCATTGGTGAAATCCACAATCTTCAGGTTGCATATATAATATTGCTGTTAGCTGCACTCTCACAAGGCAGATGAAATCGGAGTTTAGTGTAAGATTAAGCGGGGTAAACGTTAACCATGCATGACCATCCATGTCCATAGGATTGGGGAGTGGGTGCTCTGAGGTGGTTTCCAAACCTGCTAGCTTCCCTTTACACACCTCCGCAGGCGGATCGTGAATACCTGTAAGCACTGGCTCCGTCCTTCATAGAGTATGCGGTTATATACAACCAAATTTGCCTTGCTTTTCCCATGGAGCGGCTTTGCTCCATTGAAATTCGGGGAATTTTTATCAGGAGTGAAGAATCCGAACGCTATTCTTGATTAGATACTCATCGGCAGAAACTAGTATCAAACACACCCCTAGGTTATACTATTTTCAGAAGGAGAATTTGCCTGTAGTTTTTATCATCCGATAGATGTGGATGCTTGTGTCGTATAGAAGTCTGGAAAAACTACTTCACAACCCACGTGATCTATCGTTCGCTATCTAATCGTATCCGTTGCACATAATCTAATCTAATCCATCCAACTGACGTCTCCAAGAATAACAACTCGTTCATGGAGTACTATGATGATGGGTTGATTGGTCGAGTTGATTGCATAGATAGATTAGATAGAGATTTTGGGTATCGCTCACGTGTAAACATGGGATGCTCCGATAGATAGAAACCCTTGGGTTCATGATTTTGGTGAGTTGAAAGTTTAAAGTTACGAGGATGTGGTTTAAAGGTAGTATGGGCTTAGCCTCCAGTGGTGATGCCACTCGTACCTCTCTCGTTGCCTTCGCTCGTAAGCGAGCTCGGTAACGAGAGTTTGGGGACGAGACAAAGTATGCGGTAAATTAATCACTTTCGGGTAATCTCACAAAGCATGTTGAGCATGGTGTACATACATAAAACACTACCAAAAGCGTCTTTTGTTTGTTCGGTTCAAAGCAAGTATCGCTAGTGATACCCATGTGATTTTGTGTTAACTGTATCCAGCTTAGCTCTTCTGTAGTGCTTTGAACTCCAGGCTATATAAATCGGTAGTTAATTTTTGTGGCAAGTCATATGGTGAGTGGAACCGCCGAGGGAAAGAAAGTGCAGCCAATTCTAGCACGCTGGCTTCGGTTACAGAAAATCTCCTGTTCACACTGCCATGTGGTAGACCATACCAGATGACGTATCAGTAGTGACTCAATCCATTTCTGGGAGTTTATCAATTGGTACCTTAGAATTTTTCAGTATTATATCGTACTAGAATTTGATCCGAGCTAACCCCCGTGAGTCCTCTACGTGCAGCACATGCAACTTTTTCTCCTCTACCATTAGGAATCGAACGTATTTGCTGAGGTGCGAAGCGCTCCTCCGATTGAGTTAGCTAGCGTTTATATTGCAGGTACTACTCCAATTATATACAAATAATTTCCGGTTTTAGATACTCAGGTCAGGCTGTTGAAGATGGGACGCTCTTTTTCTTGCAAGTTACCACCAGGAACTGGTAAGATATGAGAAATTCACATGTAATATCAGGTAAATGCGGTTTGAATTTTAACAGAAAGGGCAATAATCAGTCTGCTTTAACTTCTCTTCAGATTCATCCCTAGTCAACAGCAACTCAATGCCCGCTCTCACGATAAATTCATTATTAGAAATGGAGTGTCCCATCTTCTGCAGCCTGGCCCGAGTACCCACTTTCGTATGAAGATCAAGAACGCTAGTCCAATCAAAGACGTACCTCTTATTCAAGTAAAGTGGAGCTTACAATACAGTGTATACTACGATGATGGGTCTATTGAACTTTTGAACTGATGAGAAAAGACCTCCGGAGGTCCTTTTGAACCACTAAGTGTCCCTCAACCGTGGCCATTCGCTATCCAAACGTGGTGTGAGACATTCTGGCGAAAAAAGTAGAAGGTTTGGTGCTATGTTTGCATGTTCAAACTATCCCATGCAATCAGTTCGCCGATCCTCGTCTGCCTTCTTGCGCATGAAATAAAGCCGCACTCTCTAGACAAGGATTGTGTTCCGATTTTTCTTATCATGGGGAAGATTCTGAATTTAGCCAATGATTTTTCTGGGGCTTAGCCGTATAGTGACCCAAAAAGCAATAGCGACCCCGGTTTGTACAACTGAAAGCAATGCATATGCATGCACGCCTGAAGATTTAGGATTTGGCCAGTAAGAAGATATGAGATGGGGGCTTGGGGAGATTTTGGGATGATCCTATAAGCTTGCGCCATTTTTGAAGTGACGCTAGTGAACTTGCAAGGCTTGTGCTACTCAACGTCACCATAAATATAACCACAATCGCGAGTCAAAACTTCAGACACCACCACCCAACATCCATCGAACTGTCAGTTCCGCAATTTCCTTTACTTCCTAAATCACACTCTCTGTCCAAGAAGCCTCACACTCTGAGTTTTGTCTATTGCATTTATCTCCTGCAACGCATCTTACCGGGCGAAGAATGCTGTCTAGACATGACGCTATGCAAACCCAATGGGAACTTCATCGCCAAGAAATACAAAGGCTCTACTTCGTGGAAGATATGTCTCTTGGGGGTGTAATGTCATACATGAAAAGACATCGCAACTTTAACGCCAGGTATCATTCCCGAACGACTTCACCATAGAGCTTAGCTGATAATTTCTTCAGTAAGAAGCAATACGAAGGTCAATTCAAAAAATGGAATCTGCGCGAAAATCTAAATAATTACGAGTGGGAGTATATCCGTCACCGGATAGAAAAACGCAAGCACGATGGCAAGGAAAGCGTGGTATACACCGGCTACATCGAGATTCCGCCGAAACGAATTAAGAAAGAAATATCAAGGCGCTTTCCTCCAACTTTTGCGCAAGAATGGGCGTTAGGTGCAATTTAAACCTTCGGCTTTTGTCATCGTAGTGCTAACGCCACGTAAGCAGCAAGCCCACGCAGCCCGGAAGCGATTACCGTCTGCTCCCCGTTGGGTCAAGTCTCTTATGATCTCATGCTAGAGAATCTTCCTTGGTTCCAGTTCCAGGACTTTGTTGAGACTCGGTGTATTTTCCCCATAATTTGATAGATTTATACTTTGAGTGCTAATTATTAATTCCTTAGGCATTCAAGGCCTGTATGTTGGTAATGCTATCAGACAAACTACAATTGTAAACACACCAGACAGGTCCCAGTTTTTTTCTAGGCTATTATCTGTTCATATACCACGGTTGAAAATTACCGACCGTACTTCGAGTGCCTTGTCCAACATGTGGGACTTGCTATCTGGCCTGCTACCTGCTACGACCAATCTCGAAGTTACCGAACAATTTTCTAGCGCCTACTGCCACTTGCGAGACTTATTGGTGAAAGGGCGTGACGGAGAGCTCGTGACAAGTCTCGGAAAATTACTTGGGCCGTTTAACAATGCTGCTTTGCTCCGGTTCGTAAAGTTCGCTACATACCTCTCATCCAACAATATGTTATCCGATGATCATGCCGACCAACTTCTTTCATGGATCATCAACAATAAGCAACAACCGATGCTCGTCTCGTTATTACTACCGGCGAAGATTCCGACAATCGAAGCATTCGCAAGGCAGATTTTCGAGAGCGCCATAAGAATTCCGGAGACGAATCTTGTTCGAATTTTCCTTGAGGCAGGTTATGACCCCAGTCTGCCAACCAAACATGGAGATACACCTCTTTTGATAGCTTCAAAACACGGCAACATCGAGCTTGCTATAGTCCTGTTGAAGGCAGGAGCAGATGTCAATGCCAATTCCCCAGGATCAAGCGAAGATATGGGAGGGACTGCGCTCCAAGCAGCTGCAAGTGCAGGCAATTCCGAACTGGTTGAAATTCTGTTAGCTGAGGGTGCGGATGTCAACGCTGCAGCTGCTCAAAACCATGGCAAAACTGCACTGCAAGTAGCATCACAAAGTGGCAACATTGAACTGGTTCGGCTGCTATTGGCTGCTGGAGCTGATATTAACAGTTCTGCAAGCGATGGTGGGTTTACTGCCCTTCAGGCCGGAGCGACATCTGGCAATATTGAATTAGTTCAAATCCTGTTGGATATGGGAGCAGATGTCAACTCTGCAGCCTCCAGCATCGGGAGAACTGCTCTCCAGGCATCCATAAAAACGGACAACATCAAACTGGTTCGGCTGCTGTTGATCGCTGGTGCCATTGTTAACGCCCCGCCTGCCGACTTCTGTGGAACTACCGCACTCCAAGCTGCAGCGGAACGTGGTAACATAGAGCTGGTTCAAATTCTGTTGGATGTGGGCGCAGACGTCAATGCCTTAGCCTCCTACAGCGGAAATACTGCACTCCAAGCAGCGGTGATATCCGGCAATGTGGAGCTAGTTCGAATTTTGCTGGATGTCGGTGCGGACGTCAACGCCCCAGCTACGGACGAAGGAAATACAGCACTGCAAGCAGCAGTGATCAACAAAGGCAATATCGAGCTGGCTCGTATCCTGATAGATGCAGGTGCAGACGTCAATGCACCATCTGGCAATGGAAATGCACTCCAGTTGGCAGTGGAACGTGGTTATATCGAGTTGGTTTGGATTCTGATAAAAGCGGGTGCAGATGTGAACACCCCTGCACCCGATTACAAATATACAGCACTCCAAGCAGCAGCGAGGACCGGCAATATGGAACTGGTTCGAATTCTGCTGGATGTCAGTGCAGATGTCAACGCCCCAGGTTCATTCAGCGGGTACACTGCACTTCAAGCTGCGGTTTTCCCTGGTGTGGAAGTGGTTCGAATCCTGATTGATGCCGGTGCAGATCTCAATGGTCCGGCTCCAAGCGACGGACATACAGCACTCCAATTAGCAGCAGAACAGGGTAGTATGGAGGTGATTTATATCTTGTTGGAGGCGGGTGCAGACGTCAACGCGCCCGCTTCCGACTGCCGCGATGGAAGAACTGCACTGCAAATGGCTGCAGAAAATGACCGTATGGAACTGGTTCAAACCCTGATAAAATGGGGCGCAGACATCAACGCTCCGCCTTCAAACGAAGGAATCACCGCACTTCAAGCTGCAATGGCCACTGGTAATGCCGAGCTGGTTCGGATCCTAATAAATGCAGGTGCAGACGTCAATGCACCGCCTGCTGACGGCAAATACACAAGAAATGCACTTCAAGCTGCAGCGAACTATGGTCATATCGAACTTGTCCGGATCCTGATTGATGCAGGAGCAGATGTGAATGCACCGGCAGGGCATTCCCAGGGAGTAACCGCTCTTCAGGCAGCTGCAATTCGAGGCCATCTTCGTATCGCCATTATGCTACTTCAGGCTGGTGCAGATGTCAATGCTGCACGAGCGGATCATCATGGGAAAACAGCTCTTGAAGGGGCTGCTGAAGGAGGTCGGTTAGACATGGTACAATTGTTAATAAATGCCGGTGCGGACTCCCAATACCCGAACGATAAGCGTTACTCAACGGCGGTTAAACTGGCAATTCGGGGGCACCACTACACTGTTGCGAAGTTTCTTAGAGATTACCAAAACAGATAATGGATGGCGGATATTCATAGCCCTTTTCTTGTGCGTATTCCTTTCGGGATGGTATTCCTCAGATCGTGGCAAAGTGCGTGTTCACTTTACGAGTAAATGGTGGTGGTCTGTTTGGCAGTTGATATGGTTCTATTAAGTTAGAAGCCTTTTTTTCTTGCAGATGACTTGGTGTTTTTTATGTTCAAGTTTAATCAAGTTTAGTATCGATCTATTGTAACTTCCTTCGATATGAAACTCAAACGGAAGGAAGAATAGCGCTAGTTTTGAGACTACTTTGCTTGATTTGTTCGGTGATCTGGGTTTCTTTAGCGTGTTAATGTTTTTCTTCAGTGCGTTCTCGATCCCTTCTTGCTTGCAATAGTGTTAAAAGTGGCCATTGAAGCTGAAGATAGCCGAGTGCCTGAACCATTTATCTACTTATCATTATAAGTATCGTCGGCAGAATTACAAGTGAGAGAACCCAACCGTCCTTCGTGGATTTGAGCAAGGATGCATGAAGTCTGTCCACCTAGACATCCTCTTGGGCTTGATAACATTAACCATTCTGGGGCAACGCATGGTAGGAATATGGGACTAGTTGGAAATTTAGAGATTTCTCACATCTAGAATTTGGAGGATTTCCATACCATTCTAGAACCATTTCATTATACTTGGTCCAAGAGTGACTTACATCGTTCCAAATCCCATCACTCGGTCACTCAACACTACTCGTTTCATGATGCTATCATTCGATAACCCGTAGGTGGGTCTTCCAATCCTCCAATCGCAAGAATGGCATTTGTGGTTTGAAGGAGGGCAAGCTTTGCCCGGACGGGACGACTTTCAATGTTCCTGGATTTGAGGGCTCTACTTCACATCCGGGAATTAACCAAGTCCTTATCTTCTTCATATATATAGCGCTGCAGAACCAGTGTTACAAGGTTGCAAATCGGTGAGAGTTAGGGAGATCCTTATGACGTCGACTATGCTAGAGGTTCGGTGGATAGTGTAGGATGGAGGTCACAGTTGCAGGGGGATGCTAGCCAAGGAACCGCCTAGGCTTGTCGTGGTTAGTGTTGTAATTATATTACATTCAGCTGCATAACATAAATACATAATCAGAGATTTTTCCACCACTTCAGCCCAAAGACTAGTCAAAGTCATGGCTTCTCCACCCACTGCCGCTACGCTACCCATATTGTACCCAATGGAGGACTTTAGGCCACTTATCCCGTCAGCCTCCCCTACAATTGTCGTCGACAGTACAGTTGATGGTGATCGTGCCGTCGTCAGATAGCTGAGGGAAGGCGTGTGCGAAAGATGTTTTAATTTGCAGGAATAACTACGCACCGCTTGCTAAATACGACGACCACCAAGCTTATGGGAGGAGAGGTATCTCCTTCATTAGAAAAAACTTAGGTATCGACATGGCTTCACTATTTCTTCATTTGGTTTGTCAAAGAGGCAAGGAAGTAAGGAAGCTAAAAAGCTGCATTTTTATAGTGTGCGAGCTTATGGACTAGAAACTGCTACTATACTGACAGAAGTGCTAGCTTGATGGCATGGCTAGAGTGGGGAAGCTTTTTACATGCTTTATCCATTGCATATACCATTCACACCACATCACTTAGTTAGAAACACGACTCTCCAGATCTACCGCTATCCCAAATGAGGTAATGAATCATAGAGAAGTGAGTGATGGAGCAGGTGGGGACAGATGGCACTGGCTAAATAGCGCCCACATACAAGCCGGGCATTACGATACACTTGTTCTGATCAAATAAATGCGAGAAAGATTACCGTAGCATGGCAGGAGGATATCCACCCAAACTGTTGGAATGGAGAACCGTGTTGGTGTGCATAGACTATGATACAGAGTGAAGAGAGGAGAAATACTCGATATATACACAGAGGATTCTTGAGTAATGCCTCCGACATCCTTTGCCACACTGTGTTGCTCGCCACTCTCACCACTCTCGCCACTGGATATTGGGATCGGAAGGGCGGCTGTAACACCTCACAATATCACGGTAGCGAAGAGTATAGAACTTGTAAAAGCATGTATATACAGTACAAAAGTCGACCCTAGCCCACTTATGAATAGATGTCAAAGGCATTCCCGTTTTCGCTGTCTATGCAGTGCAGTGCAATGCAATAATGAGAGGGAAAGGAGGGGAATTTGGTACTGCCATACTCTAGTTAAAGTGAATGCAGAATGATTAAAAAAAAGCCATCACGTGCTACCCTAGAGCGCCGCAAAATGTAAACCACACAATGAGACTTGCAGCCTTGAAAGACTATGACTTGGACAAAGGAACCTCTCCGCAATCCGCATACATGTGAACAGCCCATTTTTAGGCGACGCAAGTAACGTATGACGTGCAGGGGTTTGCCGTGTTGCTGTTTCACTAGCTTCGGAACGGCCCGAGCCTTATTGCCACCTTGGCTTGACGTCACTATCTGCCGAATGCATAGCAGCAATCATCTGTGGTGTACAAGGGCCGTCGACGAGGTAGAGGGGGTTTGTTTCAAGCCAGAACTGTTCTCCTTAGTCCTGTACCTGTCGTGTCAACCTCGAACTGACGGGGAGCGATCCCTGGGAGTTCGGGGCTTCTTAATGAAGGAGAACTTGTAGTCCATAATATGCAATCATATCTGGAGCACAGCCAAGAAAAGGACGAATTATGTTAGTGATAAATATTCGCTTGGTATTCATAAGTCGATTAAAATACGCTTGGTAGCGCTACTGGTGTCGAATGGTGTCGAATGATGGGGCGGACTTACTAACGGTGGCCAGTTGCACGGTTCAGAGTGGCTCAGCCGGGCTGGTTGCTCCCACCCGTTGTTTGTTTTGCATTCGCTGTTTGCGGCCTGGCATGTTAGGTACAAATTTCCTAGTTCCTCGCTTCCCAGCTTAATCCGGCCAAAGGGGGACAGTCTTTATCATCTCCCCTCATTCCCTTCTGACAAAAGAAAAAGCTCTCATCCGCTTCCTAGAGCCTATGCTTGCCTTCCGACCTTCTCGCAGCTCACGCTGACTTTTCTTCCTTCTCCTAACCACGTTCGTATTGAACAGAAAGTGCAGGATCGATTGCGTACACTTCTCGTCCTAAAATAATCTCAAACACTGCATGTTGCTCCTATTTCTCGTTGTCTCGTTCTCTCCAGTCATAATCTAAGTCACCGACTGCTACCATGTGCTGTTCGCAGCCTGTTCCGCTCCCAGGAATGTTCCCCACCGCTGCCAAAACATCCTATTCGTTCGCTCTTAACTCCAAACCCCGCTTTTGATTGTGTTGTATTACACCGGCACAGAATTTCAGCTCCCCCACCGCCTCGTAGTAGGCAACCACTCTGACTCGTCGTTCTGCATGTAACATGGCTTCCACATGCCACCGGTTCCGTTGGGGATCAAATCGACTCCTCACTTTCTTCCTTCTCGGTCATATTTAAACTTAACTGCGCTGTATGTGATATTCAATGTGTGGCTGTAACAACACAGTGGAACGGATAAGGGTTTGAGGAATATACAAGACTGACAATGTCGGTAGCTGTCTGCGATTTGGCGATCTCGGTAAAGTGGCTTGAATGCGTTGCAATAACTGCGATTTCGCCAGACCTGTCATACCCCCACGCGCGCCTCAATCGTGCATGATCCTAAACGCAGACATAGATTCTCCGGCGGCTCGACACAAACTGCTGGCCGGTTAAGGCGCATGCGTATCATAACCGTAATCGAATCATACCTTCTAACCGCCAAAACATCCACCTGCGTCCTGCGGGTGCGCGATTATCCTCCAACCCAAAGCCTCTACATACCAATGAATAATTCGCGGCCGGCCGCATCCTTGTATACAGCATTACAAAACTGATTGACCGGCCAGGTATACGACTTTTCCGCATACTGCAGAGAAACCTGCAGAAATATAGAGAAAGGAATACAAGTTCTTGTATCCATGTTTGATGTGTGTTCGCAGACCTCCTGGGATCTGATTGATCGGATTGCCGCCCTGCACGCAATGAGCAGGGTTTGCCGCACGATGGCGGGCCACATTGAAACGTAGATGGTTTCGTGCGAGTGAGCTGGCAAACTGCTGCGGAATGTACTCGATAATGGTCTTGGGTAGTATTCAGGCGCCACCTGCCGCTGTGCTATGGATGGCGCTGCAACGCGAGTGAAGTATAGGCCGCATGTTCCCCGCGGGATCTCCCGATTACGCTCTAAGAGGATTAAAGGGGAATTCCTTCGTTGTTATACAGTTCACCATTTGCTCAACTGCAGCACTAGCACCGTTAACATTCCAAAGCCTTTACCGAGTATTTTCCGTTTTCAGGAGGTGCAAACTTAGGATGTGAATTTGCCCCGGCTGCCTCCACCGTCCATGCTGCTTCTGTTTTCTTTGGAGTCGTAGTGGGTATTTATTCTTTCCCTTCTTGCCCTCCTGTACTCCTTCCTGTTTTTTAAGCCTCGGAGTAACAACTGGTACTCAACCACCTCCTCAGATCGATCTTTGTGAAAGTTTTCCCCAATAAGTACTTCTCCCTACAACCACCAAATGAACTCCCCCTATTTTTCAGTTCTAACCACTCAGAACCGGAACAGCTTCTAACGACACACCGCAGTTATTTCTACCCACAAACGTTGCCTCAAAGGCTCAACACTCCTCCTCACTATCCACCATGGGTAACGCAGGCTCTGTGGTATTAGGCTTCACACCGCCGTCATGACTGGTGTCGTATCGCTAACCATACGATCAGGAACACCACAAGCACCTAGAACACCGGGAAAGACAAGCCAAGGAGCACGCTCAGTGGTGCGAGAGGGAGGCAAGGCGTCGAGAAGAGGAAGCCATGGCACGGGAGGCCGATGCAAGGAAACGCGAAGAGGAAGCTCGTCGGCGAGAAGAAGAGACCAGACAACGCGCCGAAGAAACCCGGATAGCATTCGAATATGCACGAAAACGCGAGGAAGAACTAGTCGGCAAAGAGGAAGAGGCACGAAAGCAAGCGGAAGAGGATCGGAAACTAGCGGAAGAGTCTAGGAGGAAGGCTGAAGAGGCGCACAAGCGAGAGGAAGAAGCCCTCGAACGAGAAAAGGAAATCAAAAGAATTGCGGAAGAAGAGAGGGCACTTGCACACGAGGAAGCGGCTGGTATGCAACGCGTTTTGGATCAGCAAGAATTCTACCTGTCAAAGGGCATCCAACCGGTGGAGTGGCCCACCGAAGAAGAGTTCGAAGCGGCAAAAGCAAGAGTGGAATACCGTGTTGACCGCCTCCACTTCGCAATCTGCGGAGGCTCGGGCACGGGGAAGTCGTCGCTCATCAACGCCATTCGCGGTGTGCAGAATTTGGACGCGACGGGAGGAGCAGCTCCTACTGGTGTCGTTGAGACAACGCTAGATGTTACCGCATATCCTGACCCTCGTGATCAACCGCCATATTCCCGATTCGTATGGTTTGATGTGCCTGGGGCGGGTACCCTGGAGATTTCCGATTGGCAGTATTTCAACCAGCAAGGGCTTTTCATCTTTGACGGCATAATCATGGTGTATGACGATGTGCGTATACTTGCGAACTGTCTTTAGACCTTGTGCTGATTCGTATTTACTTATAGCGGTTCACTAAAATCGACATCGCGATCCTTGAGAACTGCCGGCGATACCGTATCCCCGTGTTCATCGTCCGATCCAAAGTCGACCAGTACATTAGAAGCACGATGAAAAACCTGGGGTACAACAAGCGACGGAAAAACGAAAAGGAGGAATTCTACAGGAAAGCCCGAGACGAAGTCATCAATGCTACCCGCCAAAACGTGGAATCCAACATTGAAAAGGCCGAATTACCTACGCAACGGGTTTATATCATTTCAAGCGAAACTATGTACGACATGGTCACCGGCGAAGGCGACGTCGAGTCCCAGATCATCGATGAAGCTAGGCTCATCCGTGATTTATTGGAAATTGCAGAAGGGAGACTTCGAAGGATCGATTCTCCGGACACAGAACCATTGGAACATTCATCCATAGAGGAACGGAAAATTGCTGCAGCAAATGCTGCACTCGGCGCACTTAGTTTGAAAGATCCTGCGTCCAGTTCTTGATGAAGCCGGGGATGTGGTTCGGATTTCCGGCGAAATTAAATCCGGGGAAAGCTACAATATGAATACGTACGCTTCAAGTCTTTTCTTTGACTTGGGGTTACGTACACGAATATTTTCTTTAACTTTGCTCATTTATAAACTTCTGAATCAGCACTGTTGGAAGGGTGGAGGAATGGAGAAGCTGGATTTTGTATTCAATTTAGTTGGAGGTTAGTTAAGATGGGTTGATGATTGATGTTGGCTTGGTCATATCGATTCTAAACTCCAAAAATAAAAGTTCTTACTCCTCAATTTCTATCTATCACTAAGTATCTGAGTGTTTTTCGGAAGGACTTTATTCCACATGTGCTCGACATTAGCTGCTGTGGCAGGATCTATAGGTAACGGATTTCTACGTTTAAGGTCTGTTTTGAGCTTTAAATTTAGAGCTTGTACTCCGACAGGTAGGCTAGATACACAGAGTATTAAGAGCACACAGCCAGCAATCCCATAGTTCCCCGATCATATCTTCAATCTGCCCATCATGCAATTCAATAATTACCAAACGGTGTATCGTGGCTATGAATTTGCTGAAGTCAATACATATGCACGGAGAGAAGACACTCGCAGGCAAGACTACCGACCAACTAGTTCGATATTCCTAAGTATTTTTCGTTAACTAAACGTCAGTAGTTTTGGGCTTTAACAATTCGAGAGTCTATTAACATCCCGGGTCACCGTATGCACTTTTCCAAGCCTGCTAACCCTAAGAACACTGCTTTAGGCTACCTATTTGCTCCGTCAGGCGTCACTCCCTGCGGCCGTCTGATAGAAAGGAGCATCATGAAACATCACTCGCTCGCTTATCTAAAGTTCATTTGCGTCCGCAAGGTCTCACTTGCACAAGGCCAGAGTGTTTAGGCAGCCAAAACTGTTGCATAAATACTATGCCAAGAAACCCCCGTTTATTGATGTGACTGCAGTGCCACATTTACCCGAGTACAGCATGACTCCCAGAGTCCAGTGATTGTAGCATATTACTAAATTTAAGATTCCAACTACTGGGGAATAGCTCAAAATACCACAGTGATACAAGATACCAGCAAATATGACATTGTAAATGATTGAGTATTTAGTTGAATGGGGTAATATTGGTCAATTGAGCAGCATTGAGCATTTGCATAGATGTAGCAGGCATTCCACATTCTTGTCACAGTGATGTGACAGTAATAAACCAGTATATCTACAAATAGCCCTAACATGATGTTATGTTCAGCAAACTACATACATGGTGTAGTGGTTAGTGGGTATGTACAATACCCACTGAAACAGGTTGGAATCATGCCAGAGATATTTTTTTACCATGTGTCAGTCAGCTGGCAGCATCGGGCCTGGAGGCAAGCCATGGGCATGAGCAGGCGTATGTGAGCGTGCGCGGGCGTGCGCAGGCGTGTCCAGGCGTGTGCGAAATATACACATGTGGAAGTAATGTAGTATAACTATACTATTTAACTCAATACACATCATTTTGAATATGACAGCAATCCAGCATCAGTATGGCATCAATGTACCATCGAATGTGGTCTTCTGTGCTACATTATTGTGAAATTGATCCCACATTCAAAACAATTGATATTGTTGCAAATTCTGAAATACCCCACAAGTTCAGCCAATGTATACATTTATAAAGAATTCAACATT
>Ga0307512_10002027_pt1 | contig 26801 bp, 20 predicted proteins | sample 14_EM_MG_FD_200267 | JGI IMG/M metagenome (GOLD analysis project Ga0307512, IMG submission 200267) | Populus trichocarpa ectomycorrhiza microbial communities from riparian zone in the Pacific Northwest, United States - 14_EM | ecosystem: Host-associated > Plants > Roots > Unclassified | place... | reverse complement strand
TCTGTTGACGCTCTGTTGACGCTCTGTTGACGCTCTGTTGACGCTCTGTTGACGCTCTGTTGACGCTCTGTTGACGCTCTGTTGACGCTCTGTTGACGCTCTGTTGACGCTCATGTTCAGGTGCAGCAACATCACCATTCACAATATTGCCAATACAGGCAGCCAATACTTCGATTATGGGTGAATGCCATATCCCTGCCCTTGGATTATACAAGATGCAACACCCGAATTTGTTGACGCTCTGTTGACGCTCATTTTCAGAGTGCGGCTGTGACCATGTTGCTGTGGCTTTTGAGCATAAAGGCAGCCAAATCGTCGATTATGGGTAAATTCCGTAGCTTAGCCCTTGGATTAAACTAGCTGCAACACCCAAGATTGTTGACACTCTGTTGACGCTCTGTTGATGCTCTGTGGACACTCTGTTGACGCTCTGTTGACGCTCTGATGATGCTCTGTTGACGCTCATTTTCAGGTGAAGTGTCATCAACGATTTTGCCTATAAAGGCTGCCAGTACTTTGATTATGGGCAAATTCCGTAGCACAGTCCTTGGATTATACAAGATTCAACACCCAAAATAGTTGATTCTCTGTTAATGCTCTGTTGACGCTCTATTGACACTCTGTTGACGCTCTGTTGATGCTCATTTTCAGATGAAGCGACCTCTACATTAACGGTATTGCCTATACCGGTGGCCAATTCTTCTATTATGCACAAATGCCGTAGCACAGCCCTTGGATCATTTACAATTCAACACCCAAAATAGTTGATGCTCTGTTAATGCTCTGTTGACGATCTGTCGATGCTCATTTTTGTTGTAGGGAAAACCACATTAACCATGTGGCCTATAAAGGCAGCCAATACTTCGATTATGGGTAAAAGCTGTTGTATAGCCGTTGGGTTATCCAAGATGCAACACCCGAAATCGTTGACGTTCCATTGACCCTCATTTTCGCATTGTGGCTGTTACAATGTCGCTGTCGCTTTTGCCCATAAAGGCTGCCAATACATTGATTATGGATAACAGCGAGCAGATCGCTTCGCAAACCACTTACTTACAAGAGCAAAAATCGTTCACACTCCGTTGACGCTCATTTTCACCATGCGGCTGTTATCGTGTCACTTTCTCTTTTGCCTAGAATGGCTGCCGATACGTTGATTATGGATAACAGCGAGCAAATCGCCTCCCAAACAACATACTTACAAGACCAACAATCGTTGACCCTCCGTTGATGCTCATTTTCAGCATGGGGCTGTTACTGTGTCACTTCTTCTTTGGCCTATAGAGGCTGCCTATACTTTGATTATGGATAACAGCGAGCAAATCCTGTCCCAAACAACTTACTTACAAGAACAGAAATCTTTGACGCTCGGTTGACGCTCATTTTCGGCATGGGGCTGTTACCGTGTCACTTTCTCTTTCGCCTATAAATGCTTTGGATACGTTGATTATAGATAACAGCGAGCAGTTAGCGTCCTTAACAATGTACTTACAAGACCAAAAATCGTTGATGCGCTGTTGACGCTCATTTTCAGCATGGGGCTGTTACCATGTCATTTTCTCTTTTGCCTATAAACGTGGCCAATACGTTAGTTATGGACAACAGCGAGCAAATTGCTTACCAATTAACTCACTTACAAGACCTACAATCATTGATGCTCCATTGACGCTCATTTTAGGAATGATGCTGTTACCGTGCCGCTGTCTGTTTTGCCTATGAAGGCTGGCAATACATTGATTAGGGATAACAGCGAGCAAATCGCTTCCCAATTAAGTTGCTAACAAGTCCAAAAATCGTTGACGCTCCAGTGATGCTCACCATAAATATGTCCTAAAACTTGTTGTATGGTTAATAATTTTGTACAAATCATCATATAGTCATTATTGACAGCCAATTTATAATTTGTATGAATACTCAGTTGTATCCAAAAGCTTTGTGGCATCTCAATGTCTAATCCACTGATGCACATGATCTCTAAGCGATGGATAACGTAGCACTGTCACATTCCAGCGCTTTCAGCTGGCAATTTACCGCATGTAGATCCATATACTCATTTTTCATCAATATAGCCCAACTCCGTCACTGTGCCCTATGCAGTTCCTTCTCCTCGATTTTCATGACCTACCATAAGCACTTTTCCAAATGTTCACTATGAGCACCAGGTCCGAACACAGAGTGACGTAGTTGGATGTATGGATGAATGCAACATGATGATGATCATTCATACAGATTCGTGTTGCGAATTGACCGCTCCTTCTATGACTGGTACGCCATCACTGACTCAAATGTTGTTAGTCAATTTTGTCTCCAATTTAGATTGCGCGTTATCTCTTCTCTGTAAGAGGCAGGACGATATCTTGTTGATCAACCATCAATCAACTCAGTTTGGAGTCTAGAACTTTCGTATGGGCTGTATGACACTTCCACATGCACAGACGAATTATCATGTCTCACAATTTGTTCAGTGAAATGAAGAAAATGATGACACGTAGCAAAATAGGTACACCAATTACTTTGCGCAGAGAGAAGTCGTTAATAGTCAATGATTGTGCATGTAGTGTACCGACGACAAATGAGCCGTTACAATTTGTTCATATGACTCCAATTCCTGTATGGTAATTAGGTTGGGAGGTTACTTGCAGGGGTAACAGCTTACGAGTTTAACAAGCTTCAATTTGTTTCTTGGTGATGAATTGTGTACCTCGTCGGGCGTCAGAGCCGATATGCCTATGTAAGACAGTGGCTCCCTGGATGACAATCTCAGATGGCTTCTTTCTGAGTGTGAAGTTCCATGCTGAATTGCGATTTTCTGCTTTCACTATCATGTATCTCCATCAGCTCACGCAATGTTGGCTGTGCAGTAGCAGGTGCACACTGATCGAATTGCAGCTTAATGACTGCATTCACTGTCAATATGGCTGATCTGTACTTCACATCTTACTAATGATGCAAGACGAAAAATCGTTCACACTCAACTTCATGATGTAGCAGCGAGCATGTCTCTGCATGTGTTGATTATAAAGGCAGCCAATAAATCGAAGAAAGACAATGATGTACCAAAGTTAATATTTTGCACAAGACAGTGGGATATGTGAAAGCGCCCTTAAACAGAAAAACCCGAAAACTAGAACCGGAGATTGGAACCGACGGGACTGGCGAAACCGGGCAAACCCTGCAGGTTGACATGTACGGGTCCGGGTTTGGCCTGCCAAGAATCTGCCCGTCAGGTTTGTGGACGGTTCTGGAACCAAACCGTTTTTCCGGTCCAAACCTGGACCGCTTGCGGGTTACCTGGACCCGTTGCTAACAGTAGCTGCAGGTGATGGCTTCTGTCTCAGCATCGGATAGCCAGACCTGAAATTCCACACACATGTCAGGGGTTGTGTTTGCCGCCCAGTAAACCTCTCCATCTGTAGCAGTCTTCATTTGGGCAAGGTATTTGGTGAATGTGCTGCTGGAACCGGTTGCATTATTCCCAACTTCCTGCAAGAGTTGGCGATGATGATGTTGGGACTATTGATCGAAAAGCTTACGTTTAACAGGTGTCACCGGATTGATTTCGTGCTCCTATGGCTCTTGGGCCCTCTGACAATCAGCATCCGATCATTTTGTTGCCGCTTGTTAGGCTCTATTCAGGCCCACCACAAATTGCCCTTGTTTTGCTGTAGTAGCCCTTTCAGCCTGGTACATCTGAACCTCCATTGCAGCTTGAATTGTGTAAATCTTTTACTCTCGTAACTGATGGGATTCTCCTGCCAACAGTTCATCAACTTTGGCTTTTGCAGACTTCGACATTGTCTGTTCTTCAACAGAACCGTTCTTCTTGTGAAATCGCTGCAGTATATCGTCCAGGGCAGTGAGGGATAGATCAGCGCAATTTTATTGTCTTACAAGTAGAGACAATTCACGAAATACTCACACTGCTACCATTACCATTACATTGTGCATTGTGTCTGCCGCAGTTTTCCTGCCATCCTTGGAGCAGTCAAGACTTGGGGCACAATTACCTGTCAATTTCCTGATCATGCCTCGGTCTCATTTCCCTGCCATGAGCTGCTTATCACTGAATCAATTGGTTTAGAGAAGGGCTGGAGGCCTGGACAGCATGGTACTGCTGTGAATCGATTGTCAAATGGATCCTTGACATTTCTATCTTGCAGGCTTTGAGCAGTCAGTGCAATATGTCTTTAACTAAACCCAAGAGCAGCTGATGCAATTCATTCTGCTACCACAACCGATAGACATTGCAGAGAGGGTATTGCCACCACTGGTTGCAGACTGGATGAACACCAATAGTGCAGAACATCAATATTAGTTTCATGCAGAAGCTTCAAGTCAATATGCTAATCACTTGAGTTATCAAGTGGTCAAAATCTTGAATGCACCAACGGCACACCTCTCGGAATTTCAAACCTCAGGCATTAGCTACATGAGACATGGACAATCGTGACATGTTCAGATTATTCACCGGCCCTGGCAGCCAAAAGAGGATTACACTGACCCAGGAGTCCATCAGCACAATTCCATTGCAAGCCGGGACGAGTTATTTCAAGATTCCGCAGTGGGGATAGCACCGTTCTGACCGCGGCATGCCATGCCACATCTGCATGTTTGGCAGCTGTTGGGGGGCAGGGGATCAGCCGAAGGAGAATTCAGGTGCGCTGTCAAGGTGTCTGGTGGATATCTTTTGCAATATGAACTAAGGTGAGATACAGCGGACAGGCATGCTGATCACCCGAAAAATTGTTCAAGTGAGTCTTGTCGGATGCACACAGTACTGGAAGAATCGTTTCTCTGGCAAGAAGGTGACCTTGTATATCCCACCTCCAATTGCGCATGTTCATCTCTCTGTACATTCAGCACCTTTCCAAGTCTGCAAGGGACACCAGTTCAAAATTGAGGTGGCCCAGAAATGGGAGATGTGCCAAAAGGAACTGTATACATTGGGAAATATCCCTGTAGTATAATGTTCAGAAGGTATGTCAATGATCATCAATCCAACTATCATCACCAAGCGCTGAATCAAGTTCAGAGCCATGCTTTAGCATGGCATCTGCTGATTGAAATGATTCGATTTTGAAGTTGTCTAGTGTATGCCGTAGATGTCAACCATCCATGTGTTGGTTTGCTTGGTAACCGAGTGAACTGGTCAAAATTTGGGTGCAGACCGAAATGGATGCCATCGTTTCCATTGTTCTGAGGACTGTCAATTCTTTTTGTACACTCCGGTTGTTGTGCCATATGCTTTCCCTCACACGGTTACCACTTCAACCAGCTGCTTTGGAGCCTTTGTCTTTGTTGGATCAGGGGTACATGTCAGATCGGGCTTCAGGGGTTCTATAGTTTCTTCGTTGGGAGCATCTTCAGGTTATACTCTGTGGGAGTGCATATGATAATGTTTATATCAAACAGTCTAATTTGATAAACTATCTTACTCCTGCACACCTTCATCGAGGCATTCTGGCTGATGTACAGTACAGTAGGAATATAAATCCAAATTATTATTTACAATCCATATGGTATTGATTCTTTCTGATGCATCGTTCTCATGCACCAAATGTGCCAGTCCAACAATTGCTCCGCCTGGTACAATATGTATCATAGTACTCGGTTTCACAACCTGTATGAATCCATCAACTCAATCAGTTCAACCATGCCGATTTTAATATTGTTTAGCAATCACAACCACATATTCTGGAGCTTGAGCACATAATATCCAGTAATGAGTCTTCTTACACCTCTAAGAACAGGTCAATATCATTTTTCTAACTGGCAGGCATTGCTGAAATTGGAGGATCTATTTCCATCGACTTCCGGTAGAGTATAATGCAGAAACGACAGCAGCTGGGCATTGAAACATGATATTGAGGTCACTTTGCTTCTATTGGACCCAGATGGTATGAGATTCAGGCAGCATGCCTTGATTGGCATTTGTATATTCCACCTCATAATCATGTCGCAGTAGCTCAACATATACAGAGCAGTGAAATGGTTGATAGCAGTATACAGCATGTTCTGAAGATTAATAGATATGCTGTCTATGAGTATATTTTTATGACATCCAAGCACCAGTCCACTGAGATCATGTCCACATTCCTCTCCAATTTGCCCACTGAATAGATGTCCAAAGTTGGTAATTCTGAAAGCGACTGATGCATCTCTCAGTAATGTGTATTTGGTACATTGGCACACTCCACAAACATGTGTTTCTCTCAAATCAGGAAGCTGTTGTGACATGGGGTAGATGTGTAGCTCTTTCTAACAATGCTGAAGGCAGAAAAGATGGGCTCTTCGTGTATGCCGCAAAGCATTGGTATTTGATTGTTGGTGGACAACGTTGGAAGAGTAAATATCGTTCCATTCTTGGAGTGCAAGACATGACAGTGTCTGCACCGTATAAACATGACCAGGACAATAGCTATTATGCTTGAACATCCATGGGACGTAATTCAATTTGTCGGTGGATTAATGTCCCTCATCCACATTGCTGATGAGTTGCTATTCAGAAGTATTAGTGGTGAAATGCTCTCCAGAACTGGTTCATCATACTGACTCTGATCCGTAGCTCACACAATGGATCGTTGGAAATGCAAACTATAATACTTACTATTGGATGGTATTCTGGATTTTATTGGCTCAAAACTCCTCCCTGAGGCCTTCACACTCCCTCAAGCGCCGTGAGAATTCCTGCCGAGTCACATCTGCTCTTTCATAGTGATACCATCAATTTCACTCTACAGCTTATTCACAAAACCGTCCGTATCAGCCATTCACCAGGTGGTGGCTTTTGTCTCAGCATCGCATATAATGTCCTGAAAGTCCACATGCTTTCTGGAGGTCATGTTGACTACCCCCCAAACCTCATCTTCTACAGCTGACCTTATTTCTGTATCTTTTTTGGCGAATACACTTCTGGGACCAGTTGACTTAGTATGGACTACCTGTAATAGTCATCACTTATGATGTTGGAATAATTTTGCAAAATGCTTGTGTGTAGCAGAAGTCACATGATGAATTTCGTACTGCAGTTTGTCTGTTCCCCTCTGTCGATCAGCAGCGGACCACCTGGTTACCACTTGTTCCGCTGATTTCATGCCCACCTGACATTGCCTGAATATTATGGAAGATACGATTTCAGCTGAGTGCACCTGAATTTCGATTGCAGTGTGGAGTGAATTCGTTCTTTGCTCTGGTAACTGATGGAATTCTCATACCAACAGCTCACCCACTTTGCCCTTCGCAGACTTTGACATTTTATGTGATTGAAAGGACCAATTCCTCTGGTATAATCACTTGAGTGCATCGTGTAGTGCTCGTTGAGCTGGATCAGAGTTATTTTGTTGGCCAACAAGTACGGTTTCTGCTGCAGTTCTCCCGTCATTCCATCCTTAGAATGCCATTGGACTGCCATTCTCATCCAGTGTTCTGGTCATGCCCCAGATCCCATTTCCCCGCAATAAGCTACTTTTCTAAGGCTCACCTCATGTAGTGCAAAGCTGGAGCCCTTGATATTGTGGTACTGATGTGCATTAATTGTCAAACTGATCCTTGGCATTTCTTGCTTGCAGGTCATTGAGCAGCCAGTGAAATAAGTTCTTAACTAAACTCAGTAGCAGCTGGGTCAATACATGAGACTGCCAATGCAGATAAACATTGCTGACAGAGTATAGCCAGAACTGGTTACAGATTGGGTGAACATCTAGTGTATACAGAGCATCAATATTGCTTGACTCCAGATGGTCAAGGTAAACACATGGATCTCTTGAGGTATGGAGTGATCAAATTGTTGAATGCCCCATCAGTGCAAGTTGAGGAATTTCACACATTGAGCATGAGCCATATGTGACTGTGCCAATAATCATTGATTGGACATAATCCTGGACCGAGGCAGCCAACAGTGAATTAAATTGCCTCTCGATTACCTCGACAGTATCCCATGTCAACCGGGGAACAGTCATGTCAACATACCCGAGTGGTGACAGCACAGGTCCACCCATGTTATGCCATGCCTTGTCAGTAGTTTTGGCACCATTTGGTGGACATGCAATCAGCCAACCTGAACCCAGGAGCACTGTGTAGAGGTATGGCAGACATCATGTTGTATAATGCTGATTGTGAGATACAGTGGCTGGCCATGCTGATTGCCCGAAATATGGGACTGATGAACATTATCCAATATTCAAATCACGGGTACAACACTCGCACTGGCCTGTACATAATACCGTGTATTGTACCATCAATTGCTTGCGCATATATCGCTATATACTAGGCCATTCTCCATGCCCAGGAGGCACGCCAGTTCAAAATCAAGATGCGCCTAAAATTGGTGATATGCTAAATGGCACTGAATGCAGTTGAAAATATCCCACTGATATAATGGTCCAAAGATATGTGAATGATCTTCAAATTAACTATCATTTCCAAGGCAGGAATTGACATCAGCGAGAAGGTTTCCCAGGGCATCTGCTGAATGTGATGATTACATGTTAAAGTTATCCAGTCCACACCTCAGATATTGATCTATCCATAATTTGTTTTGCAGAATAAATGATTAAGCATGTTGAAAGTCATGCGCAGACATAAACGGATGCCATGCATTCCATTGTTCTGAGTACTTTCGATGCCTGTTATATATTCCAGTTGCTATGCCATAGACATTCTCTCCTGCATGTTCAACTCCAACAACCTCTCTATGAGCCTTTGTCTTTATCAAATCAGGGGTACATAGCTGATCATTCTTTCGAGATTGTATGGTTGCTTTGTCAGCAGTATCATCAGCTCGTGGTGCACTTGATCTGCTGTCTATGGGTACAGTTTAAGTTGAGCAGCTCATGCATTGCCATTCAGGTGAACTTACTGGAGTGGAACAATAGAGGCTCATGTCGATCACAACCTGCTGGTGGTACAATCCCGTCAGGTACTAGCTATTCACTCAGCCATGAGGCGTTGAATTGCCAGTAGTGAGCCTGGGGTCAGCACTCGTCAAATAATTTGATCATCCTGAAAACCCAGTACACAGATTTCTTGCAATGGTTGACCATATTCGAGACATGGTCAGTGTATATGTATTTGATTGAATCTCAATGACACTGCATGAAGTGATTTAGTAATTCAGCGATATTGATCTGAGAGCAAATTTCCTCAGCTCAGAGTGGCACATTCACAACCACGTTACACCTTGCTCAATACGGGGGGGTGCTAAGTAATATCATGTTATGATCCATTTCCTATATCAACCAGAATATATAATACTACATTATTACAGCATTGTGAGTTATACAGACTTTCAAGCCTCCAAGCAGCTGATAAAAAATGTTCACTGTCTTAATAGAATCAACAAAGTGAATTTCCTAGCTTGCTGGATGCCCACGCAATAACAATCGAAAACTGATAGGTTAATAAGATGTTTGCTTTTGTAATGATCCCTGACTGCAGCGAGAATCAAGAGGAGAAATACGATGTCTTGACCATGAGTTCAATAAGAAGCAATTGCTGGTGCAGTTCAACCCACAGGCCTTTTTTTGGATGAGGTTGCTGGTCCTACATGCTCAATTGATGGGAATTATCCCTTGTCATGCTACCCTTGATACAGAACTAGTTCTTGTTGGGTTCCTTGTGATTTCATATCATATCTTTTCAATGTCCTGTAGAGTTGCAGAACTGTATAGAGGTGAGCTTTGATTCAATATCCTATTAAATGAAATTCATGATGTAAGAAGATAGGCAGGTGTGATTAAGGTTTCTGTTTCTCAGGCAGGTTTCATGAATCAACAGTGTAATGAAAAACCACAGTTTGCCACAACATAAAGGGATATATGAAGCCCTGTATTCTGCTGATGGTCACAGCTACCAGAAATGTAATTACCCATCCTGTAATTCATTCTACATCATAACTCCCATCTATAGTAGTTTGCAATCATCTTGTGACTGTGGAGCATGTTGAACAATCAATCTCCACTGATGATGGAGAATATGGCTCCATCAGGTGGAATGGGTAACTCACACCAATGCCCTGACAACAATTTCGGATCATTGAAAAATAGTTCACAAACTGCAACTAGCACAGATGGTTCATTTGAGAATCACACCAATTACTTTTATCTGCTCCATGGGGATGGTGATTCTTCTTGACAGCTGCTATTTCCTGGTTCTCTGCAGTTTTTCAACCAGTCTCCATTCACCATGACACCTCATTTGCGGCCAAGCACCAGTGCAAGCCAAGTATTTCTGAGTTGTGGGCCACTGTGGCAAGGATAAAACTTCCCCCCAGGTGGCTATAGTGGGTCACACATGCTCCTCCCTTCTCAGTTCTCAGGAAATAGCCTATCAACTCCAGATGCACCTCAAGTGCCTCCAGGAAAGCCAGGAAACAATCCAGTCATTCTGCCAACATGATCCAGCTCTACCCCAGCATGACCTCCTGCCTACATGCCAGAGAGACCCCCCATTTCCCTCTGGATGAAACAATTCCGGATGCCACCAGATCTGCAGAAAGCTGATGTTACAGGCATTGCAGACATAGCCTCATTGCGGGAGCATTCATACGATGAATATAAGGCAGACAATGCCTAGGATGATTAGAAGGAGTTGGGCAGTGCCAAAAGCGATGCCCCAATCATGCTCCAGCTAGCTGAATCAACCTTGATGCAATTTGGTCAACAGATGGGGTAGCCCAAGTAGAGTATGTTCAACAAGTTGATGAAAGTATGGGTGGCTGGGTTTCTGGAGACACAGGATCCTGACATTATCAAGGGGCAGACACATTTGTAACAGTGTCAAGGTAGTCCCCTGCACTGGGAGACAGCAGTTGCAGATTTTTTGACAACATTCAACAACAGGCTGGGGTTGGAAAAGTTTGATAATGGTGAAAGAATTGAGTGGTAGAGAAACTATATATTTTTGAAGTGATATCCAACCAAGGTTTGGAGGTTGATGAACAAGGGAAGGCAAGATAACCAGTGACTGCCGATGGATGTGGGATATGTCTTGGGCTACCACGCAAGAATTAATGATGTCAAGCGGCTGAATTTTGAGTTCATTGTTAGGCCTCGCTGGGTGTCGAATGGCAACAACTACTTAATATCCCACAAACATCTCCCTGCCTCATACACTAATGCAGGGAACTGAGAGATGCTGATTGATTTGAACAACATAATTGGAGGTCCAGAAGAGCCATACATGATAACATCAATATTCAGATGCATCCAGGAGGAGAATCAATTGGATAAAGCATATGTATGAGTATATACAGATGGGCAGATGATGAATGACCCAGTATATGGGCAGATTTTGTATGACTTTTGCCTTTGACATACATTCAAGTTGAAACTGGGACACAGTGTGAAAATATCTTTCGTAGAAATGAGGAGTGCTGGAGGGAAGGAGATAGCAGAACATTTAATGAAAACAGCAATGATAATCCCTGCCCACTTGGTTAAGCCTCAGAGTTATGCCTGAATACTCATCTTCATACATAGACTGTCACAGATTCTGAAAGGGTGGCACAGTGGAGGGAGAGTAGGACAGTAGCCAACTGAATGGTACTTGTATTAATGTATGTTCTGATTGAAAGAAGACAATTGATAATATTCCACACACAGATACTTATTCCAACGGTTGCTTCTTGACAAAATACCAACCAGTACGATGATTGGCCGGGGCACCCCAGTCTGCATTCATTGGCATGGCATTCCACAAACTATCTGAGATCTATCATTGAGGATAATTGGAAAACAGACATCATTGTAAGAGAGGTACAGGAGCAAGTGGAGGATAGTAAGGAGATCTCTAATCCACAATATAGCAGTTTAGTATTGAATACTATTCTCAATGCAATCACATTGAATTTCAACATAAGTGTCTTGTGGAAGCAATCAGGCTGCTGAAAGCCCGTCCAATCTGGCAATTGAAGTCTGACCCAGTTCCTGGCAACAAGTATTCAATTCCAGGCCTTCCTGGAACCAAATATTTGGTGCACCAGGTATGGACAATATGGTTAATTGTAGGGAGATGGGTTTGGGATTTGGATATGACAGGAGCGCTGGTGGCAGATGAAATGGGTCGTGACAAGACTTGTACCTCAATGTCAGTGGCAATGATATGCAAATTGCTGACCAGGAAGGATATTTTGGATTTGCTACTGTCAATTGTGTGGCGGAATACTGTTGACGAAATGGTGAATATGGTGCAGAAAGAACATCCTGGCATTATCAGTGAAGATCTAGAGGGATATCCATTGGAGAGATAGCATTTAATGCCCCACAATCTTGTAGGGATCAAGATAACTCCACATTTGGGGCATCCAGCACTTACCTCTGCAATTGACTCAATCATGGTGGTCTCAATTCCTGCAGTAGTGGAGACACTGGACAGTGTCATCAACAAGAGGACATAGGGTACCGATCTCATACTGGGCAACTTGTTGGATCCTGAAAAAGCAAAACTCACACCTGAGTTTCTGAACCACAATATTCATAAGCTGGATAACCAATAAATTATTTCCCTTGATTTATATGATAACTTAACATCCAGACAAAAAGCATCAGGCACCTGCTAACTCACCTACAGTTCATGCAGTTTTGGGATGTTGATGAGTCCCATCAGTACAAGACTAAAAAAAATTACTGCTGCAAAATTTCAATCAAAGCAAGAATTGGATTCAACCTTCAGGTCACAACTGCACCCAGATGCCATTCACTCTTTAACTGATTTCACCAGAACATGTGGGTGTTTACAGGTTGGCCAAAAGATCCAGACAATGATCATGAGATTGAAGAGCAAGGTGCAGAGGCACTGTATTCTGCTGTCAAGAGTTTGATACATGCCATCTGAACTGAAGACGATGAATCTCCACAGAATGCGGCATGCCAGATGACGCAGATTGTACAACATTAAATGATATCAAGTGAGTTGGAACCAACCCTAACCAACAGTAAACCACTCAGCCAGATACTGAATAGGATGTACACCTCCGTGCTCTCATCTGGGCACACGAAGAGGAGGCAAAACTATAGACCATTGGGTGGAGATTCACTTCACAAGGTACCTCATGAGGATGGGGGGTTTCTAGAAAGTGGCTGCCATGTGATTCATTACTGTTGGTAGACACTGAAGGTTGTGAAAACATTGTAGAACATTGGTATGAGGAACAGGCACTCAATAACTGGGTGAATGATCTGATTTCACGATGGCTGCAAGAGAAATGTTTGCCACTGGTTGTCAACTAACAGGCAGAGTATGCTGAACCTGACCAAGATGAAGCATCAAAACAGGCGCTCATTCAACAATGAGAGTGAAATTTCAATGCTCTCCCTGGTGCTCCTCCTCCAAAAAAGGCAGTGCAATATTGTCCTCTTCCAGGGCAAGTACATCATTTGAGATGGTGGTTGACCAAGTGTTTTGTAGATCATGTGGATATATTCCACATGTAAGCAGAAATGTGCAACAATGTGTTGAGATACTGATAGCTAGAAACCATGTATTCTAAAGCACAGGTACATTCACGATCTTATATACGGTATTCAGAGCATGACTTGCCCATATGCATACCCACAGAGCTGGCATCTCCAGGTGAGTCTGCAACAACCATCATCTTAAGGAGATTATGCATCAGCCCAGCTGAGCCCATAAGCTGTATCTCAGTGAGGTAGATCATATATGCAACACTTTCCCCTCTTGCTGCACTTCATCAAATTAACCCAAAAGCAGCAAGAACATCAGAAGTAAGAAAGCAAACTAGAATTCAACGGACAAAGAACCCATATGGCTAGCTGGTACATGCCGCGACGCAGAAAACTCCTCAGAGACCTGAATCATCCCCGGAAACAAAGAATAGTCCTCAAAACAGATCAGTCTGCCGCTCATGGCGGGAACTCCATAGACAATGAAATTTAATGTACCCACAACACAGTACTGACAGACAGACAAAGAATAGCCCCACATCCCAGTGCAGGTCGGGCGAAGACAGAATGGCTCTGCATCACGGTGCTGACAAGCAAAAACAGAATGGCCCCACAGCACAGTGCAGTCAGGCGACACAAATGACAAATAGAATGGATAGCTCTGCAGCACAGCACAGCAGAGAAAAGGAATGCCAGCCCCGCAACACAGTGCAGACAGGTTAAGACAGAATGGAGTGGCCCTGGATCACAGTGCAGACTGGCTTTTAGAGAAGGTCGCATTAATATTTGGTGATACCATGGGCAAGCAGAGAATTACCATGTTTTGGGTGCTTGGAGCACCACTCTCACTTCTTCGCAGGATGTAGTTCCGACCAATCATCTTGGTGATTGCCATCTCCATCGCAGTGGTTGCGGGTTGGGCGAGGTTTATTGGACTGACTCTGATCTTGTCTCTTCCCATGTGCATTGAGGGCTTATCCAGTATTGGGATCACTAATCTCGGTAGCAGTGTGACCAGAGATACATCAGCAGTCCCCATTGCAGAGTTGACTAACCAATTGCTCCACATCCAGTTTGGCATCGGCTGTCTGGCCGATGGATTGGGTAGTCGAAACAATAGAGCTATCGTAGCCATCGTCAAGACCATTGAGGAGTGATGATGCCTCGATTTCATTGCTGACTGGGGCACCAGAGCTGCAAAGTGGTTGCACATGTGAGTGGAAAGCATCAAGGTAGAGTTCCATCACATTTCCTTCATGTTTTTGATAGTCAGCAAGCTGTAAGGTGATGAGATTTTGCCAACGATAGAAATGGGCTGAGAAGCCTTTCCTTTCAGAGAAGGTCTGTAACTTCACCCAAATCTGCACAGGGTTTTGAATGTTGAGGACACGGCGTTTGATGTGTTTGCCTAGGTAGAGCAATATCACAGCTGTAGCTCGCTTGGCAGCCATGTGCCACCTCTGAACTGCAGAGTAATTGGCATCGGAGGATGGGCCTGCAGTGTTGCAACAAGTATGGCTGCTGCTGGCACTACCAGAAGTAGTCGTAGGTGTTGTGCATAACATGCACTGTGAGACGATCGACCAGAAGCCTGCACAGGTAAGCAGCATCTCCATTTCTGGTTTCCATGTTGCATAGTTGACACTTGGAAGCTTCGGCACAAGCTGATTGTAAGTTGAGGATTCGGAGTAGGACAAAGAGTCAGCGTTGGATGACATCTTGAGATTGGTGTAACAGATTTCGAGGATTATAAATAATGAACGAATAGAGTGGCGACCTCTGAGCTCATAACCTGTTGAAACAGTGATTGCTAGAAGTGGTGTATTCTAAAGTCCAGGTACATTCGTGATCTTATGTATGGCATTCAGATCACACCTTCCACGAATGCATGCGCACCTAGCTGGCAGCTCCTGCTGAGTCTGCAATGACCATCATCCTAATGAGATTATGTTAGGGGTTCTCCCTGAATAGAGGTAATGGTACTTGTTAAATTGTCAAAGGGATATATGCCACGGAGATACTCCAGGTCTAGTCACGTGGTATACATAACGCTTATCAGGGCAATGCAAGTATGCCAGTCCTGTGGTCTTTAGCGGGAGTACACAGGAGCATCGTGTCGATTTGATAGAGGGCCTCATTGCTATTGGATTCATTGAAAATTCGAATACAACAGTAGAACTGATGTGATGATGCAATATAATTGGCCAGTCGCAAGCCTTCAAGGCTTGAGTGATGCCAGTTATTTCGTACCACATTCACTAAACTATGCCAAGTGGGAATGGACACGTCGACTGGATTAAAGCGACTACCATGTCAGGCAGATGATCGCCAAAGCGCAAGTATGCAGGACGTCAAGCCGTTCCCCGATGGGATCGGAACACCTTTGGTACTCCCCTGCCCAAGAGAATGGTCTCAGCCTAAGCATGGTGTCTCTGATTAATTGAGATGTGGCAAGCAAATGAGTCCCGGAGCTTCCGAGTCCACTGGTGGGGCTATGCGAGCAAAACAAACTACGATCTGTCTATATTGCTGAAGTTGTAGGTTAAAAGTCAATGTTAGTGGAGCAATGTTGAGCCTCCAAGTAGGCCTCTGATGTATTGAAGCGGAATAGCCTCAATGGTGAGGTTGCCACTTAATCTTTAAAGATAAAGCAAACTTGCAAAAAGAACTCGAAATAACCAGCTCAGGCGAGGAGTTGTTCCAACTATCCGAAAATACATGTTGTGAGATATCTATGTTCCAGTTACTCCTTGATTACATTGTATTGCTGATCATGGCCCTCCAGGGAGGGAAATCCTTCAAAACGAATCATGCAAGTACACTATAACCTTTCAGAAGCATGGTTGCTATCTGAAGAGATTTACTCACTATAAGAGTACTCTACGATATGACAGATGGGATCATAGCAATCCTTGATTGATGATGATGGCCCGAAATGGGAGAGTAACTCCTCAAAACCAATCTGACATTATAGGAACGCAATAAAGAGACGGCAATGCTCGGGCATTGGGAAGGATAGCCCCACCAGCACAAACAATTCTTACCTGCAAGAACAAAGCTGAGATATTATTGTTGTTTTCAATTCCTATTATTATTACTATCATTGAGTATATTAGTATTAACTATTAGGATTGAAAGCAGTTCCCCCGCTCCATGGTCGAGCATAAGTTCCATAACGAGTACGAAGTTATCCTCTGCACTTAATCTTCATTACTGGATCGCTTCGAGACGGAATACCAGCTATTTGCAGCACAGTGTATTTGGTGGCTGGCATGTATAATCCAGTTTACTGAAATATTAAGTTACTATCGCCATTACAAAACATTTCCATTACATGATGTTAAGGATTATGTGGTCACTCCACTTGATCAACCATCAGAGTGGATTGTTCCAGATCCCGATATTCCTGAAATCGAATTGGAATCAGATAGAGAATATCGTGTGAAATGTAGAAAATGAGAAATAGCCGAAGCATGAAGCATCCTTCCTATAACTAGAAGAACGTGATCTATAACAGTTCCTGAACCAGTTAATCTTCCCAATAAGGAGTTATGGAAAAGATATCCTGCTCAGAATCAGAATCAATTACAGAGCATCCGAGCTTCTTTAGGGAAGAGCGGATCGATTCAGTGAAATTTTGTACTTGATTACACTTAGACGTAATATTGCGAAAAGTATCTGAATGCCAGATTCATCAAGGAGATAAGGAGAAGGCTTTTGTGAAGATACATGTCAATTATGATTGCACTATCAACGGGCAATATAGTATTGCCATGATATTAATCAATCACCAAGATTGATTATAGGATCATATTGTACTATATTAATTAATCACCAAGATCAATCATATGATCATACTCTATGATAAAAATCGATCACTGAGATTAATTATATGATATATGTATTGTCAGTATTCTGTCACGCCATGATACGATGTAGTTCCTATTCACTTAGAAGCATCCGATACGACTACACATATTTGTCCTCTGTGCCTATATGATCTAAACAGACTACCATAACACTTCATGTGGAGACAAGCACAACAAAATACGATAGGCACTGCAGCCATGTACCTAGTACTTACCTCAGTACCTGTTAGATACTTGGTCATAAGTATAGTTACTTAGGTGGAAGCACCCCCATAACAGATTATGCATCAGCCCTGCCGAGCCCATAAGCCATATCTCATGGAGGTAGATCATATATGCAACACAATGAACACACAGAGATGCAGCTCAAATACCAGGATTCATGATATCCCTCAGTAATTGTAACAACCCCTACAGTGGGCAAAGCAGATTTACATCATACTGCAGCAAATGAGGCCATAATCAAACAGAAGTTCCATGTATTGAATATGAAATGATATGCAAATGCATCAGTTGTTCTGCTAGAGCAAAACAGAGCTGTATACCAATGGTTTCTGAATACAGGTCCTTGTGGCTATGATAACTACATGAGTGATCTCCACCAACACTCTGCAGTCCAACGAATAAGAGTCCAGCATGACCTGGTAAGTCAACCAACCATTCTGATATCGATGATTCACCCGATTCTGCAGTCATGTCAGGATCATCCCCAGTGTCTGACAGAGGATGTAGTCATGTTACTGCGTGATGAACTAGCATCTTGGATTCTTAGAATGGTGAAATCACGGTATGTCTCTTTAGACATTCAACCAATCCAATATCCTTAACTGATACAAATGGTTAAAAGAGGTCATTTGTAAGCCATACTCTGCTGTAGTAATATAAGATTTTTCTGTCACATTTTGAAGTGAATCAAAGCTTTGATGTAGGAAAGGTTATTTCTCAAATCAGGATTGGGTAGAGTGGGATTTCATTGGTGTTATTAACTATTATTAATGGCAAGTATGAGATGAAGTCAATTGATTGTTATTAATGACAAATATGGGATGAAGTCAATTGATAAGCTACAATTACAAGTTTCAGCCTCGCCTCATCTCATAATAACTGGCCTGAGACAAATAGTTTGATACTATTCTGCAAAGGGCTTTGAATCATTCAACAACTGCCAATATGAGTTGTATTGGAAACCAGAAACCCGCAACAAATTTTGCATTCCGCAGAATGCAACAGGCATGATTTGACCCCCTACTGGTGTACCTACGAATCCTCAGAGGATGTCTTGAGTCCTGTTCTGGTAGATCGAGTACTGTATATTTGTCAATCACATTTGGTGATACACACTGTCTAGGCGATATTTAGTACCAGTGCCAAAGTATTTGTCATGGCTCTTGTCTTCATTGCATAGCCACAGCTGGGCTGGCATATGATTGATGTTTGAGTGTACAGGGAAATGCTCGGGGTATGTCTTGAATCTCATTATGTCAGATGTATCACTGCATCTTGGCATATCCCATGTGGCATTACAGACAGTCACCGCAATATCCAGTATCTGTTTTATAATATGAGACACAGCTTATGCATTCATGCTAATACCACAGCTGGTGTTGTCATATGGCTGACCCCCCTCAGATCCGCATCCCAGAGAGTCAGATGATGAGACAGTGCTAGTGTCTGTGTAGGCAAGCTTCAGCTTTTGGAGCCAGGTATTGCCTGGCTACTGATTGATGATCAGTCACGCCTAGTGTTGGCAACTGTTCTGGACCATCACATCGGGGCCGGGTCAGGGTTGAAACCTAATCACCGCAAATCTGGCTGTCCAGGTTGTCAATACACCGAAACCATTGAATCCAGTACGGTTCGATGGAGATCACCCAATGAGTCTGAATTGAGTGGGTAGTCAGCGGGTCACCCAGCGGGTCCATCGATACATTCATATATGGCAATTGTTTTTGCAGATTGATAATGGTGTCTTATCAAAATAGTGTCTTCAATGGCTGATGATGTGTTTGTGAATGATTTGCAGTTTGCGATATCGATTGTTTTGGATTCGGTGGTTTTCCTTTGATTGCTTCTACTGGTGTATATCAACGCTGTCAATTGTTGTGTTATGTGCTCGAATAGCCACGCGATGCCTTGATTACCAAACCTGCAAGACCAACAATTGTTGACACTGCATTGATGCTCATTTTCAGGATAGAGCAGGGAGTGTGCCGCTGTTGATTTTGCCCCTAAAGGCGGCCAGTATCTCATCAATGGATGGCTGCAACCAATCAGAACGTAGATTACCAAAGATTCAAAGCCAGAAGTTGTTGACACTCTGTTGACAGTCATTCTCGGAATCGGGCAGTGACCGTGTCGATTTCTCTTGTCCCTAATAAGGCTGACGATATGATGGTTAATCATAAGAGTGACCAAATATCATTTGAATAACCGTTCTTACGAGACCAAAATTCGTTGACACTCCGTTGATGCTCATTTCAATGTATTGTCCATTCAACATCTGCTGCCATCAATCATTGTTTTCATAATGGTTTGAACTTATTGGTTGTATTTCTGACAGATTGAAACTCAGCCCTATGGCAAAGCCAAGCCCAGTAATATTCTTGCACTGTTCGCTGTCATATCATTGAAATTTATATATTTTGCCATAAGAATCATTGCACCCGCTATACATCTGTTCATCAACCGATATTCACAAGCAACTGCTCACCATTACCCTATGATATATCTCTGAATGAATCTCTCGGTCATGTTACATAACGACGCTGGTGAAATATATTGACACATTGTGTCCTAATTTTTCTGGATTCTCTTATTCCTCCTCATTTCCATTGTATTGACCATCACAAACACCTATTCAGCCTGGTTATTCAACATCCAGGTTAGCCGAATCAATCCGGGAACGTCTGGAGCAGCACTCACATCCCACTGCTCTGGGCTTTCAGGATCATCGATCCCAGTGTCTCACTGTATATCTGATTCAACATCTGCCGCGGAATCCTCATAGCTGTCATTTGGATTATCCTAGGTGCCATTTCAGCTGAGCAAATTGTTATTGTCCAGCAGTCTTTCAGGCGCACTAACTTCATCACTTTCGACTGGATGAAGGTCGAATCTTCTGATTCGGCAGACATTCAAAATTTGAGTTCTTCCTCCAGCGAGGTCCTTTGGAGATAAAGCTGGTGGCAAAGGTGATCTTTCCGACAATGTAAATGCAGCCTCACCATCATGTTGAAAGTTTGGCCAGGGTGCTTTGCGAATCTCTTCCATATTGGAAATGTATCCTATGGCTGTCGTCTGCTCGTTTTGAGCACGATGTTCCTTCAATATAGCACGTAAGTTATGGCAGCCCTGCCACATCTTCAACACGTTATGGACCTTAGCCATTCTTTACAATTGTCTTTCCTCTGCCTCTCTCTTCATTTCCAAGTCATTTTCTGTGTTCATAGCATCCAATGTTCAGTTATCACCTGCTAATATTCCATTATTGGCTCGAGCAAACTGCCTTAAAAAGACTTTTGCCCAAAGTGTCTCACTGGTGGTTTTTGACAGCCTCCAGCCGATAACATCTCGCACAAAGGAAAAACTGGCTTCCAATCCGACACCATTGGGTATGATAAAGAATATGTCTCTTGCCACATGAGTGAGATCGCCGTACTTCGAGTGTGTTTCCTCTTGTTGTCGCCGCCAGTCGGTGATATGCAATATCCAAAATGGACTGCTAATCTCAAGTGGGTCAGAGTGGTAATCATTAAGATTCGGATTCACTTGCCCCCAGTTCTTTGTTGATTCAGGCGGTGAATTCAAATAGAGCCAGGCGGTGGTCATCTAGAGTACCACTTGATCGCTTTGTCCGAGTGTCATTTCGTCCACAGTGTTAGGTGTTAGGTATTCCTCATCATTGATGAACACATCATACAGATGAAAGGATGATTGACTGGATCCTACGCCCGTTACATTGGGGAAGAGATTGTTGTTTGGTACGCTTTATGCTTGAATGACCGGTTCACTTCTATGTTTGGCACAGTATTCATTCTCCACATACTTCAAAAATGCATCTTGGTATGGGGTAGTATATGAAGTCTCGTCCTCAGTATGAATTTCCACTCCCTGTTTCCACTGCCTGAACGATTGCAACTTGCAGAAAGGATCAACAATATGTGCTGGAATGATGAGCATACTCATCACTGGAGTTACTTCAGCATGATATTTGGACAGCTTCTGTCGCGCTAACTTCATGGCGAAGAAAAAGTCTTCCTTCCATGGAGGGTTCTCCTTCACTAAAGCTCACATAACACCATCCTAATGTTTGAAAATGTCATTGTCAACTGTGATAACGTGAAGCAAAGTGACCATATGCCTCTTTGACATCCATAGGGTCCAGTATCGGAATGGCCTCAAAACTTCCATGACGTACTTGACAATGGTGCAATCATCCTGTGTTGTGAAGAGTGGGTGGTATTCACAGTATTTTCGATTCCAGAGCCACCAGCAGGTGAATTCTTGTGATCGGAAGGCTCACCCAAGCACCTCCAGTGTTGAATTCAAATCTGTCTCCATGTCCATAATAGGTAGGAAAGTAACGTGGACATTGGTGTGTAGACAGTCAATGAACTCATTTTGACGACCAGGTGTTAGCGTAATCAATACAGTAAGCATTCTCTGCTATATCAAGGTGATATTCAGCACATTGAAAATATCTTTAAATATGTACGTTCTTGATTATCGTTGCTACAACTGGTGTCATGGCCGAGACCTTGTTGATTCTAGCATTGCCCTCTCTTTGACATTTTTGACTCTTCCCAATGTCAATGCTTTCATTCTCTCCGAATTACTGATCACGCTCATGGGCTTCCCAAGACTTGGTTTGGCGTTTTACACCTACACTGCCCATGAATGCACCCAAAGCCCACTGTATGACATGTGCCAAGCATGGTATTTGGTTCCTTACCACAGGCAACTCGATTCTGGAGGCCTCAAGGTGTAATTGCTGCTCATGAGTCATCGAGTGATTTGAGGAATCAGTATCAGTCGTAATGTCAAGCAGACGGCCATCTGTAAGCAGAAAATGATCAAGAATGTCGTTCAATTGTATGGCTAGCCGTGTTCGAGTATGTTGGCCCTTAACCTATGATCCTTAATCAGCTATCGAAAAAGGAAAACAATAGGCAATCAACCTCATGGAAAGTGAGTTGTACTCATTGCAATGCACCATTTCGACCCATATAGTAAGCAATGAGCTATGTTATCACCAGTTTGTTCATTGATGTCCACCCGTCCAATGTCAAAATAATTGTATTTCGCCATCGTAATTGCTTCATAACTGCATCCACGGTCAATAAGTATTCCCTCGGGCAATTGTTATCAAGGGTGGTCGCAGACGGCAGACGTTGGTCACTTCATAATGGTTTATATCACCATCATAGCTCTGCATTTGATATAGTGTTTTGTGGGATATTAGCCGAAACAAATCCTAACATGAAGTCCCGATTCCATGTGTCTTGGTGAGATTTGGAAGTTTCATACTTCATTGCTGCCAGTATGGAGTGTTATGTCTGTCAATTGAGTTATTATGGATCAAACCTGAACGTCCAATATGAATTTCCATTGTGAACTTACAATTCTAATTCCTCAACTTCTTTGTCTCCTCAGCATGGCCCGAGCTGTTTCATCGGCCATTGAACTGGTCAATTCGGCATCTTCCGACTCTGTTCATTCGTTTCAATTTGCGATGTCCGCCTTTGCCAGTAACTGTTTCCGCATGGAGCTGGTCCCATGTTCTGATCGATGACAAAGAAATTGATTACAAACGATACATATGATGCCAGGGCTACCAGTCTCCTTAATTCTGAAGTGCAAATAAAATCGCCACAATGGAGCATGTCTAGAATTATTCCAAGCAATAGCATGTTTTGAAACTACATTCATTGAAGCCCACCAAGCATTGAAGATAATTTGCAAAGTAATGTCGCTCAAATCCCGTTTAATGACATGTTCATTGATTGAAGAGATCATTCCCTGTAGCTATGAGGTGTTTGAAGATTTTGACTCTGACATCTCGGTAGAAATTTGATAGCTGGGTAATCAGATTCAAGAAACCGCCCAAAGTTAGGTGATCGTACAGGAAAATGCGGGTTCGTAAATATTGACTTTGGAGCTGCAAGCAAATACAGTCAGATCTGTCAGATATTGCATGCATATTTGTGAAGTTGTATACAAGGACATATTGAAAAGACTGACCGAGTAACATTCAGTTTAGGAACAATGCAATGCAGTTCATTGCCGTGTAGCATATTGAACCTCCACAGAAATTGTTGACTCTCCATGCGCACTCAATTGCAGGATACGTACGCAATATTGTCACTAGCATGTTTGCACATACAGATAGCCCATAAGTTGATTATGGGTTGACCCCCTTCCCTAGCCCTCACATAATGCAAGATGCAAGACCAAAAATTGTTAATGTACCGTTGACGCTTTATTTTAGAATGTGGTAGCAATATTGTCAGTAGCATTTTGGCCCATAGAGGCAGCCAATACATTGATTATGGGTTAATGATGATGCACAGCGCTTTGAGTGGCCATGATGCATAACCAAAACTAGTTGACGCTCCATTGACGCTCATTGTTAAGAGGTGGTGGCAATATCGTCCGTGGAATCATTGCTCATAAAGGTGGCCGATACAATGATTGTGGGTTGATGCGCTTGCATTGCTCTTTGATCTTCGAAGATGTGTAATGGCACGGCTGAACATGACGTGTCCAGGGCCGGGTAACACCCGGTTTCGATAGTCAGCTCGCCATGAGCCTTAGATCTTTAGCCATAATCTTACTTTAACTACCATATACTACTCTACACTACTGACAGCCATGTTTGCAACTGTATCTACCGATATACCATCATTCGAGGCCATATACTGGTGTATGCCATTACGCAATTATCGCTCTACAATTTCAGATTCGTTTCGCATACAGAATTTCATAAATTACCATTTCTGCCGCATCATGACACACAATCTATGCGCGGGATATCATCCAGATTTCGGAGCGCCGATTGCTGAAGCCCAGTGTCTTGACAAGTCACATGAATTGAGCTTAACGGTAACAGAGATCATTTCGTGTGGATTCTAGAGGGCAATCAGCCCGAGACACTTCACTACACCTATGGACAATATCCCATATGCCCAGGAGAGTCGCGTTACAGTCAGTGCAGAAGCTGGCCCATTTCCCCAGATGTCTTCAATCCTAATCCGACATACGCAATCGAAGCTGCGAGGAGGAAAAACAGACAGTCATAATGTCAACCTACCGAATATCATGGCACATTCACGCGATACGCCAAATTCACATCCCGCGATGCTACAGATGGCAGTTCAAATCGCAATTACCTTCTGCAAGTCACAATGGGATGATCTGTATTATGGATGATGTTGGCAGTTTACCGCCACTGTTACGGATGTTTTACAAGGCAATATAGAGTCAGGGGTGATTGACTCAACTATGGTTACTGGTATGATCACCGGTATCATGGGCTACTGACGGGCACTTTCCAAGACAGTGGAGCAGCGATCACAGATAGTGCCGCAGCTCTGAATGAGGAGTATAATAACTACCGAATGTTCTAAAGTGGTTAGCAGGTACGATGCACGACTACCATTGTCAATTCTCACAATTGGCATGATTGGACCGCAGAATTGGATCATTGTGAGGAGTGGAAGCCGTCAGTGCCAACTCCAATCTATTTGGTCAAACAAGTCAACGAAAATTGATCCCCAACAAGCGAATACTGATGTGCCCATACGATGGTATACGAAGAGAGTTTTTAGGAATACCATGGAGATGATTTCAATGTCAATTGTACTCCAGATTCTGCGGATCCATGGGACCACCGGAGGATGAACCATCTGGGCACTCTCAGGAGACCAGCGGATTCAGCATGTATTAATGGCGCACGGAGGTTCAATTGAAGTCTCGTACCCCTACATCGGAATGGACGATATTTGGCTGTCAGACAGTACCAATTGGGTGTGACAAGCATGTGATTCACTCAGTGAGCCTATTCATACATTTGGTGGCAGCTGTGGTGGACGCACTGTGAGAGCTTCTGAATCAGTGTCGAGTTGCAAAGCATTCGACTTCTGGCTCTGCAACCCCAGGGTGAGCGGAAGGGGTGGGTGTGGACCGGCCAGGCAATTGGGTATGCCCCGGGAATGTACCTGGATCACGGCTAGGGAGCAGGCGTGTTCTGAAGGAGGCGGCGGGGTGCCGGATATTCCAATACTTCGAGCCAATGCCTTTGACGATCTACTGGCCAGTGAGGTGGTTGTTTGGACATCCTTCCTAAGAGTGGGAGATAGTACAGGGCTGCTAGGAGCATCAGCAACAACTCTAGCTTCCTTCAGAAACACCCGGGTGTTCCGGACGGCTCTGATGGCTCTGACGGAACCTCGTACCTACTGACGGACAGTTACACGCTACCCTTCGCCCTGGCGACGGGTCGCGTTGCATAGCATCAGCAAAATGTATTTTAGTCACTGGAAGCCTCCAGGAGTGTCTGAGAGGATGTGGAGTGTAAACTTAGATGTGTCAAATTCAGGAGTGTCAGACCCTAACGTATTTTACGGTCTGACCGCCCACGTCCTAGCATCCGATCACGCGCAAAAGCACGCAAGCGCCCGGAGCAGGGTTGTTTATCATCCCGCTCACAACCTCAATTTTCACTCTTGCCCCGCGACAACGCAACCATGGGACGAGTGAGGCGCAGAGATTCAGAGATTGACAGAGAGAATGAGATTCGCGAAGCCAAACATGCATACCGCACAGGTCTTGAACCATCTATCTGCGCTGCTGCTTCAACATATGGCATACCATATTGAACGTTGCGAGACCGACTTAGAGGAGCACAGCCAAGGGGTACAGCACATGACAAGGAGCAGCTGCTGACTCCAGAAGAGGAGAAATCAATTGTTAGGTTTTGTGAGACTCTAAATGACTTGGGACATCCGTTGCAAGGGAAGATGGTTGAGGCATTTGCGATGTCCCTTCTACCTCCACATCGGCGGCGACGACTTGGTAAACACTGGATGACACACTTTCTCAACCGCCATCCTGCCATCACTACCAAGTTCAGCGAACGTCTAGATAGACAAAGGGCTAGTGCAAATGATCCTGCAATTTTGAAGCACATTTTTCGCAAGGTATATCATTCTAGTATATACAGTTATCTTCTGCTAATACTGGTCACTGTAGCTTGGAAAACTTGTCAGAAAGCTCAATGCACAACCAGAAAACATTTACAATATGGATGAAAAGGGCTTTCTACTTGGTCAGGCTCTCAAAGTGAAGGTGATATGCCGTAGAGGTAGAAAGAATCCCCACTATACCCAGGACGGAAATCGCGAAATCGTTACAGTTATAGAGTGTATTGCAGCAGATGGTAGAGTTATACCACCCATGTATATCTACAAGGGGTCTAGGCATCTACTAGGATGGCATGCTGGTGTGCAAGATAAAGAGCAAGCAACATTTGCAT